>Ga0233437_1004115_pt1 | contig 17700 bp, 19 predicted proteins | sample SI_122_August201_FD_182714 | JGI IMG/M metagenome (GOLD analysis project Ga0233437, IMG submission 182714) | Seawater microbial communities from Saanich Inlet, British Columbia, Canada - SI_122_August2016_200_MG | ecosystem: Environmental > Aquatic > Marine > Inlet | place: Canada: British...
TAATGTCCAAATATAACACCAATTAATGAAAGGAAACTAGCCATTACTATTGCACCTGCTAATGCAAATCTTTTATAATAAATTACCATTAAAAGATATATAAGTACTAATGCTCCAATAAATGCCCCACCTAATTCAATAAATGTATCAATAGTAACTTTTAATTCTCCATCCCATACAAGTTCAAATACCTCTTGTGTTTTTTTATCTTTAAATGATAAGTTTAGCATATTACTTTTAGCAACTTCATAATCATTTGTCATCTGATTTAGCATATCATTTCTAGCATCAAGAAGTGGATAAATTTGACTATCCATATCTGTTTCTGCAATAACATTTATCATATTCTTTAAGTTCTTACTTGTAATTGTAGGTGCTTGTAAAGTCTCTTTTATAGTTACAAACTCACTCATAGGAATCATTAGCCCCATCTCATTCATAAGCATTAGGTTCTTAAGTTTTTTTAATAACTCTTTTTTACTTCCATCTTTTAATACTCTACAATCACCTATTCTTACAAATAATGGAATCTGATTTTGAGCATTAGCATCATTTACAACACCTAATCCAAATCCTTCAAATCCAATATAAAGCATTTTCTTAACTTGCTCTAATCCAACACCACTTTCTAATACTTTATTATTATCTAAAATTAATGAATATTTTTTAGTAGTTTCATCTGCCAATACATCTACATCAACTAATGTTTTTTGTTGTTTAAAAATATTAGCAATTTTATATGCAAATTCTCTTCTGCTTTCAAAAGAATTTCCACCATAAATTTCACCAACAACAGAAGCTAATACAGGAGGGCCAGATGGTAGCTCTACAAATTTAATATTTACATCATGATGTGAACATTTATTTTGAATTATAGGTCTTATTCTATGAATCATATTATAACTTTGTTCACTTCTGTGACTAGCCTTATTAATATTTATCATCATTTCTGCTTCATTTTGTTCAGATTTTAAAATACTACCTTTTACCATACCTGCAAAATCTAAAGGTTGCCCTTCTGCTAAAAATATAGAAGTTGATATTACATCTTGTTCTTGCATTAAGATAGATGCAATACAAGAAGTAACATCTTTTGTATCACTTACACTTTTACCTTTTGGTAAATCTACATATATAGAAAATGTATCACTATCTTTACCTGGTAACATTTTTGCTTTTACTAGCTCTGTAGGTATCATATAAATTGACCCTGCAAACAACATTAATGATATAAGATATACCATATATTTTTTAAATCTACTTTCTAAAATAGAATATATTAGTCTCTCTAACATTAGTGTCCTTTCTTTTTTAATAATTTATTTACTAAGTATGGCGTAAATATGTATGCCACAAATAACGACATAAATAATGCAATAGGTACAAATACAGGTAATGGATGCATAAATTGTCCCATCATTCCACCCACAAAAAACATTGGAATAAATGTCATAATAATAGCTATTGTAGCTACATTTGTAGGGTTACCTATCTCATTTGTAGCTTCTACTGCTATTTGTGCAATAGTTTTACCTTCACTATGGGATGAATGCATATGTCTATGTATATTTTCAATTACAATAATAGCAGCATCTACAAGTAGCCCAAGACTTAAAAGTAATGCAAATAATGTAATTCTATTAATAGTTTCTCCAATCATTAAGCCTACAAATAATGTAAGTGCTAGAATCATAGGTACTGTAAGTGATACAATTAAAGCTTCTTTAAATCCAAGTGCAAAGATAAGTAAAATTGCTATAATTACAACAGAGATCAGTAAATGAAACATAAGTTCATTTACTGCATGATTTGCTGTATATCCGTCATCTCGTGTAATTACATATCCAATGTTATTAGCTTCAAGATCATCTTTTATAGTTTCAAAATATGCAAATACTTCTTTATTTATTACAACAGTATTTGCACCTTTTAACTTTGAGACAGTTAAAGTTAAACTCTTTTGTGCCAAATTATCTTCATAATGTAATTTTGAATATAATATATTTTCTTTTTTATCTTGAATATTAGAACCAAGAGCAACAGTAGCAATATCTTTAACATATACTGGTTTTCCATCATATGAATCTATTAATATATTGCTAATATCATTTACACTTCTAATTCCATGATCCAATCCAAATACAGTAAAACTATTATTTTGCATAGCCCCTTTAATATCAGGTAATTCAAATGTTATATCTTTTAAAGTCATTGCAACTTGTCCTAAAGTCATTTTATATTTCTTTAATTTTTTTAAACTAACTAAAATATTAAATTGCTCTTTTTTTTCACCCTTAAGATCAATTTTTGCAACATTATTTATTTTAGAAATACTATGTCCAATATAATCTATTTTTTTAAAAAGTTCTGTATCAGTTAAAGTTTTTGATTTTGAATAAAATGCTATTGTCGCAACTGGGATATCTGTATCAATATCCATTGTTTTAATAATAGGCTGCATTGCAGTTTTTGGTAAAGCATCCATATTTTTCATGATTTGATCATAAAGTTTTAAATCAGAAATTCCTTTATCCTCTCCAATGTAATATTGAACTTGAACAATACCTACATTATCACGTGCTGTTGAAAATATATTTTCAATACCTTTAATCTCCCTAATCTTTTTTTCAAGAGGTTCAATTATCACTTTTTGAATTTCATTAGCTTTTGCTCCAGGCATTGCCACAATTACTGCACCACCTGCTACTTTAATCTGTGGATTTTCTTCTCTAGGAGTTAGTTCAAGGCTTAAATATCCTAAGACCAATATAACTAATCCTAAAATTAAAGTCAGTGGATGCTTAATAAATGTTGCTGCTAATTTTCCAGCTATATTTTGATGACAACTATTCTTTTTAGCTTCTAATACATCATTTTTATATATTTCTTCTTCACTACAACTCATCATTTACCTCTTTAGTGAGCTACCAATTGATAGCTTTAGTTTTGCAGAAGTGATTGTCTGATCATATTGAGACATAATAACATCTGCTTGTACTTTTAGCATATTTTCTAATTGCATTAAAAGATACATCATATTTGTTCTAAACTTTAGATTATTAGCAAACATATCTTCTGTTTCTTTTAAGATATCTTCTGCCATTGCTTGTGTTTTAACTTTTTGTTTTAAAGTACTTGTTTGTGTTTGGAAATCTAAATAATTTTTCTTTACTTGAAGATTAATACCTTCTTTCATATATTCAAAATAATTTTTAGTTTTAAGATAATCTATTTTTGCTTTTTGCTTTTTTGCTTTTGTGATATCACCATCAAATAATGTATAAGTAAGGCCAATAGCAGCTACATAATAATCATTTTCATGTATATTAAACGGAGTATTTAATGTATCATTATTCATACCATATTCAAAATGTGTGCCAACCATCGGTTTTTCAGCAGCTCCATCAAATACTATTTTCTTTTTCATAGTATCTGTATTTAATTGCATCCACTTATAATCATCTCTTGTACTTATTGCATCTTTTTGCAAAGTATCCAATGTACTTTTATCTAAAGAAAATATAGTAAACTCTTCAACATCTGTAATTGTATTATCTGATGTTAGAAATTGTAAATATGCTATTGCTAATTTAAATTTTGTTTGTGCTTCTTCAATTTTTGCATCTACACTATATGCTGCCATTTTAGATTGTTTTACATCTATTATTCTTACTAATCTTCTATCATATAACTCTTGTGCTTTTTGATTAAATCTATTAGTAATTACTTTAGCATTTTTTGTCATACCTATAAATTTTTTTGCTGCAACAGCACCATTGTATGCTTTTAATACCTCTAATCCAATTTGTTTTTTATCATGAGATAATTTTGCTTTATTTGCTTTAATTTGTAGCTTTGCCATAGCAGCAGCACTTTCAAGTTTTCCACCTGTATATAATGGCATAGCAAATGTTAATTTTGTTTCAAAGTTATTTCTAGCATCTGGATTATTTAACTTATCAGGTTCCGTTGAAAGTAAAACATTTGATGTGCTTCCAGCTCCCCAATGATATAAAAATTCATCAAATCCAAAATCAGCAAAGCTTGCTTCTCTTGATGCTAACTTCATACCAAATACATATCCAGCATTATTTGTTCTAGATATTTGTTCTGAGAATTCTAATTTACCTTTTTTATATCCTTGAGCTTCTTTTAAATCTTCTATAGATTTTTTACTCTCATATTCTTTTGCTTTTAATTCTTTATTGTTCTGAAGTGTTAAATTTAATGCTTCTTGAAATGTTACAGTTTTAGCAATAATTAAAACTGGTAAAGCAAGTATTAATAGTGATTTATTCATCATTTTCTCCTATTTTAATTAATTTTAGTAGTGATTTTATATGTAACTGTAATAAATTTTCATCATTATAATTAACTAATGGTGAAAATAATAATACACCTTCACCTATTACAAATAGCCCATTAGCAAATTCTAAAGATTGAGGTTTTAATTTACCACTTAAAATACCTTCTCTTAAAATGTCTTTTAACCAATTTGTATATTTTTCTTTTATATTATACAAAAAATCAACCATTTTCTCACTTGGATCATCTAAACAGATAGATATAAACTCTTTATATATCTTTCTTCTTTTTATACCTTCATCGCAGTTAGATATACAAAGATCAAAAAGTGCTAATATTTTATCTTCTATTTTATTAGTATTTTGAATACTATATAATATTTCCTTATCATATGACTCTTGAGCCTGTTCAATTATTCCAAATACAATATCTTCTTTTGATTCAAAATATTTGTAAATACTTCCCTTTGCTACACCTGCATTCTTAGCAATTTCACTAATTGTAAGATTTGAATAGCCTTTTTCTAAGAATAATGCTGTTGCACTTTGTGCAATATCATCCCTTTTTTTAGGTTTATCTACAACTTTTGGCATATATATCCTTTTTATGACTATCAGTCATTATAAAATATTTATCCTTTTATCTTTATAAAGTGTCATAAATATGTCAATATAATATTAATTATAAGTAAAATGTATTTACACTTAACCTTGCATTAACCTTAAAGGATATAGAATTATTAGTAATATTTATATAAGGAGATTGATATGGCAAGGTTAGTTGTACTTGGAGGTGGTGTATCTGGACATACTGCTGCAACATTCGCTGCAAAATGGCTAGGGGATGAACACGAGGTGCTAGTTGTAACACCAAATAGTAAGTGGAATTGGATTCCATCAAATATTTGGGTAGGTGTAGGTGATATGCCAAAAAATGATGTTGTATTTGATTTAGCACCTGTATACAAAAAAGCTGGAATTACTTATGCACAAGCAAAAGCTGTATCTATTAATCCAAAAGGTAATGAGTCAAGTGATAAAGCATTTGTAACTGTGGAATATACAGGACAAGAAAAAGAAGGCCAAAGTGCAAATATTGAATATGACTATTTAATTAATGCAACTGGTCCTAGGCTAAACTTCGGGGCAACACCTGGACTTGGTATTGGTAATCAACTAGGAGAACATACAGTTTCAGTTTGTACAGCAGATCATGCAGAACATGCAAATCATGAACTTCAAAAGTTAATTAAAGAGATGAAAAATGGCCAAAAGAAAAAAATATTAATTGGTACTGGTCATGGTATGTGTACCTGTCAAGGTGCAGCGTTTGAGTATATTTTCAATGTTGAAAATGTAATTAAAAGAGCTGGTGTTAGACATATGGCTAATATTAAATGGATTTCAAATGAACAATTTTTAGGTGATTTCGGTGTTGCGGGTGTTCATATTACATCAAATGGACATGTGGTATCTTCTAAAATCATGGCAGAATCATTATTTGTAGAAAGAGATGTTGATTGGATTACTGGTGCTCATGTAAGTAAAGTAGAAGCAGGAAAAGTTTCTTATGAATTACTAGATGGAAGTACAGGAGAAGAAGAGTTTGATTTTTCTATGCTAATCCCACCATTTGCTGGTGTAGGAATTAAAGCTTATGGTAAAGATGGTTCAGATATAACAAGCACAGTATTTGCTCCAAATTCATTTATGAAGGTTGATGCTACTTATGGTAAAACAAAATTTGAAGACTTCAAAGCTTCTGACTGGCCATCAACATACCAAAACCCTACATATAAAAATATGTATGCAGTAGGTATTGCATTTGCTCCTCCACATCCAATCTCAATGCCAATGACAACTCCAAATGGAACTCCAATTACACCTTCACCACCTAGAACAGGTATGCCTTCAGGAATAATTGGTAAGGCAGTTGCTGCTTCTATTTGTGATATGATCAAAGGAAAATCAAACACTCCTACACATACGGCTTCTATGGCTGAGATGGGCGCTGCTTGTGTTGCTAGTACAGGAAAAGGATTCTTTAATGGTACTGCAGCTGCACTTACTGTTTATCCAGTTGTTCCAGATTATGAAAAATATCCAGGAACTGGTAGAGATCCAGAACATACATTTGGTGAAATTGGTTTAGCTGGTCACTGGATTAAACAAATTTTACATCACTTATTTATATGGAAAGCTAAGCTTAAACCATTCTGGACAATAATACCAGAATAATAGTGTTTATTTTAGTCTAATTAAAATAAACAACATTTAAGAAATTGAATAAAAAAGGAAAACAAATGAGCATGTTAGAAGCACAAAAGAATATGACACCATATGATAATAAAACATTTAATACTATGGTACCAGGTCCATTTATGAGGTATATGAGAACTAATCTTTTATGGCAAGCAATTAGATTTATATATATTAATCTTAAAATGATTGTTGTAGTAGCAAAAAGTCACTAGACAAATGATTAAAAGTAAAACCTTAGCATCTGATAGAGTTTTATTTTTAGTTAAATTTATAATCACACTAGAAGTACTTCTTCTAGCTGTGCCAATATTTAACGATACATTTATTTTATATGTATCATTTTCACAAAATATTGGTATAATTAACTTTATATCATTTATATTATTACTTATTTATTTTTTCTGGCACTATATTGATGCAAAGAAAAAAATGACATGTACAGGCTGTAAAATAGCAAATACAGGAGCAAATGTCATTATATACTCTATATCACTTTTTATAATATATATATTTTATAATTTTTTATAACATTTATTTGCCAGAGGATATATTATTTATTTAAAAGCTCTACAGCTTCATTAAACTTATACTGTTTAATTAAACTTTTAATTAGATCAAATAATTCTTGATCATCTTTATCTAATTTATAAATTTCAAGTTCTTCTATAATTATTTTACAATAAATTTATATTTAATGTAGTGTCATCCACTACTAAAATTGTTTTACTTTTCATCACTATTTCCAATTAAAATTATACTATACAACTATACTAGCATACAATAGTGTCAAACTAGTGAGATATTGAAAATATTTTTATTGAGATAATTTATCCATAGCTTTACTACACATAGCCAATCCAAAACTTCCTGTAACACCTACAAAACTTCCTAGATCTTTACATTGAGGTAATTCTGAGGAAAATATAACTTTGAAGTTTTTATTAAACCTTATCTTCTTTAATTCTTCACGAATTTTTTTAGCAAATGGGTCATTATGTGTTTTCCAAATATTTATATATTCTATTTTTGTAGGATCTAATCTTTTTGCACTTCCAGTTGTAGATACTAACTTTTTATAATATCTTTTTATAATTTGTACTTTTGGTTTAATATCATCTATTGCATCAAGTATTAAATCATATTCATTTAGATCATTATTTTCTATCCATTCTAAATCTATTTTAGCTTCAATTGCAATTATTTTTGGATATAAGGTTTTTAAGTGTTCTACTTTTGAAACTCCAATAGCATCACTACCTATTTGTCTATTTTGATTTGTTTCTTCAAAGCAATCATAATCTACAATAGTAATATTTGTAATACCACTTCTATAAAGACAATCAAGTGCATAACCACCTACTCCACCTACTCCTAATATAATAACTTTAGCATTTTGCAAGTGCTCAAATTTATCACCAAAAATCTTTTTACATCTATCATATTTCATATTTTAACTTTTTGTTTATTTTAGATATTATATCATAAATAAAAATGAATATTAAAAGGGATTTTGTGGAAAAAGAACCAATGACAAACAAAGGGTATGAAGAATTAACTACCCTACTTAGTGATATGAAACTAAGTCAAAGACCAAAAATTGTAATAGATTTAGATGAAGCAAGACAATTAGGTGATTTAAAAGAAAATGCTGAATACCATGCAGCTAAAGAAGATTTAGCAAATATGGATAAAAAAATTGCTGAAACAGAGGATACTGTAAGTAGATCAATTATTATTGATCCAGCTATCTTACCTCATGATAAAATTAGCTTTGGGTCTAGTATAGTTTTAATTGATCTTGATACAGATGAAGAGATTAACTATACAATAGTTGGATCTCAAGAATCAAATCCTGAGGAAGGATTAATTTCGTTCAATTCACCACTTGCAAAACAACTTCTTGGAAAAGAAGAAGGTGATGAAGTAAAAGCTAAACTTCCTGGTGGTATTAAAGAATTTGAAGTAGAAAAAGTATTTTACAAGGGATAATGATGATAAATGTAGCAATTGTAGGTGCTAGTGGATACACTGGACTTGAACTAATTAAAATACTTATTAATCATCCTAAATTTAATATTACATACATTGCTAATAGTGAAGGTGGAGTGAATGTAACAGATCTTCATCCATCACTTGATGGTGTTTTGGATATGGATGTACAAAAAGCCAATGCCAATGAAATTTCAAAAGTAGCCGACCTTGCATTTTTAGCACTTCCACACAAAGCATCTATGGGATTTGCAAAACAGCTTTTAGCATTAGAAATAAAAGTTGTAGATTTATCTGCTGATTATAGACTTCAATTAGATACATATGAGAAACACTACTGTCCACATGAAGATAAAGAAAATTTAAAACATTCAGTATATGGATTACCTGAATTTTATAATGGATTAATTCCACATGCTAAACTAGTAGCAAATCCAGGATGTTATCCAACTGCAACATTACTTGCTCTTGTACCATTTGTACCATATATTGATCCAAAATCAAATATATTTATTGATGCAAAAAGTGGTGTTAGTGGTGCTGGAAAAAAGCTAAGTGAAACTACACATTTTGTCAATGTTAATGAAAATATTTTTGCATATAATCCTTTTGGACATAGACATGCTCCAGAAATTGAAGAAAAGATATTAGAACTTACTGATATAAAAGCGAATATAAATTTTGTACCACATCTAATACCTGTAAATAGAGGTATGTTAGTTTCTATTTATGCAACATTAGAAGATGTATGTGATGCAAAACAAGTACTAAAAGACTTTTATGCCGATGATAAATTTGTTAGAATTAAAGATGAACCTGTAACTATTAAAGATACAAGTGGTACAAATTACTGTGATATTTTTGTAGAACAAAATGGTAATTCTATTTTTATTAGTAGTTCAATTGATAATCTCTTAAGAGGTGCATCTACTCAAGCTGTTGTAAATGCAAATTTAATGTGTGAATATGAAGAAGACTTAGGTATTTCAAAAATAGCTTATGTACCTTAATATAAATGAGAATGCAATATTTATTGCAGACTCTCACTACAATTCAAATCGTCCTATTTTAAAAGAGACTTTAGAAGAAATTTTATCTAAAAAGATTATAACTGATCAACTATTTTTAATGGGTGATGTATTTGATTTTCTATCTGATGATATATCATATTTTCAAAATAAAAATAAAGATGTCATAGATTTAATTAATCAAATATCTCACCATATTGAAGTTATTTACCTAGAAGGTAATCATGATTTTAATCTATCTAATACATTTCATAACTCACTAGTAATAAGTAGAGAATATCAACCATTAATTTGTACATATAATAATAAAAAAATTGCTCTTTCTCATGGTGATATATTTATGCCAAAAGCATATAATATTTATACTAGTTTCATAAGATCAAAAGCTACAGGAAAACTTGCAAACATACTAGATATTAATAATATCATATTTAAAAATCTTAACAATTGGCTATTGAATAAAGATATATGTGGAAATATAAAAGAGTTTGAAAAATTTGCACAAAAAAGAATAAATAATTATTCAAACTATGATATAGATTATATTATTGAAGGTCATTACCATCAAGATAAACAATATAAAAACTATATAAATCTTCCATCACTTATTTGTAATGGAAGATATTTTTGTATTAAAGAAATCTAAACTAATAAAGCAATTTTATAGGCTATAAAGCTCATTAACCAAGCTATAACAGTAGTAAATATAAAAAGATAAGCTAAATATTTATACCCTCCTGCTTCTTTTGCAAAAACCATTGATGCTGCAAAACAAGGAAGATAAATCATAACAAATACAATAAATGACACTGCTGTTGCAAACGGTATTTGCTCTTTAATAGCATTTAAGAGTTCATCAGATTCCTCATCTACTTCGTCACCTACATTGTATAAAATACCTAAAGTTGCAACTACAACTTCTTTTGCAGCTAATCCAGTTTCTAGTGCTATACTTAATTTCCAATCAAATCCAAGTGGTGCAAAAAATGGTTCAGTCATCTTTCCAACTTGTCCTAAATAACTATGCTCTAACTGTAAAGCTTGATTATCACTATTATGCTTAGGATAATTTGATGCAAACCATATTAAAATAGTAGCAGCTAAGATAAAAGTACCAGCTTTTTTTAAATAAGACCAAGCTTTTTGTGAAACTATCATATAAATAAGTTTTAGTGTTGGTAATCTATACTTTGGCATCTCCATTACAAATGGTTCGTCATCACCTTTAAATACTGTAACTCTTAATACTTTTGCCATCACAAGACCCAATAAAGCTCCAGCAATATAGATATAAAATAATACATCTCCAGCAACTTCAGGACTAAAAAATGCACCAGCAAAAAGTACATATACAGGAAGCTTTGCGCCACATGACATAAATCCAATTATAAATAATGTAATAAGTCTATCTTTTTCATTTTTAAGTGTTCTTGTTGCCATATATGCTGGCACACTACATCCAAAGCCTGTAACTAAAGGGATAAAGCTTTTTCCATGAAGTCCAAACTTATGGAAGAAACCATCTAATAAAAAAGCAACTCTAGACATATATCCAGTTGTTTCAAGAAGTGCAATACCAATATATAAAATAATAATATTTGGTAAAAATAATACAACAGCACCAACACCAGCAATAATACCATCAACTATTAAAGATCGAAGTCCATCATGTGCAATACTCATTCCAACTGCATCACCAAGCCAAGAAAAAAGAGAATCAATATAATCCATAGGAATTGCACCAAGCTCAAATGTAAGTTGAAATAATCCCCACATTAAAAAAAGAAAAATAGGAATGCCAACAAATTTATTAATTAAAATATCATCAATTTTTTTACTTAATGGTTTATGATTTTTTGGCTGTGCACAACTAACTGTTTCAGCTTTAATACCTCTTGATATTGCATTGTGTTCTATTGCTTGAATATCAGCATGACTTTTTGTTTCAAAATATGTATGTATATTATCATGACATTTTATAAGTAATGGTTGTAATTCCATAAATACAGGCTTATCATGTATCTCTTTAAAAAAATTTTCATCTTCACTTAAAAGTTTTATAGCCATCTCTCTACTATTTAGATCAGAAAAACTATAATCATCTTCATCAAAAAAATTCTTAATAGTAAATATTTGTTCTTCTATAATATCACTATAACTTACTTTTGATCTTAGTCTATTATCATCATCGGCTATATCATGGACTTTATTTAAAAGCTCATCAACACCATCTTTTGTATTTGCAGATACAGCAATTACAGGAATTCCTGTAATTGCTTCTATTTGAGCGACATCAATAGTAATGCCCTCTTCTTTTGCTTCATCAATCATATTTAAGGCTATAACCATTTTTTTATTCATATTTAGAAGTTCTAATGTAAGAAGCAGGTTTCTTGTAATATGTGTAGAATCAACTACATTTAAAATTACATCATAATCTTCATTTTGTAAAAAATCTCTTGCAACTTTTTCCTCTTGTGAAAAACCATTTATTGAATAAGTACCTGGTAAATCAATTATTTCTAAAATGTGACAATGATGTTCAAATGTAACTTGACTTTTTTCAACTGTAACACCAGAAAAATTTCCAACTTTTAACCTTGAATCAGTCATAGAGTTAATAAGTGATGACTTACCTACATTTGGTTGACCTGCTAATACAACTTTAATTGGTTTCATTATAACGCCTCAACTTCAATTTGTTCTGCTTCCTCTATTCTTAATGCTATTTCTGTACCATCAATATTTACTGCCATTGTATTCCTAGCTAATGAAATTTCATCTACAATTATTGTTGTACCTTTTATAAGTCCAAATGAATAAAATCTTTGTTTTAATTCATCAGTACAATTTATTTGTATGATTTGTGCTTCTTGACTTATATCTAAGTTAGATAATAACATTATAGCTCCTAGTTTTATATATACAAATGATAACCATTATCAACTTAACAAAGTATTAAAATGATATTCATTCTCAATTAATTATATTAAATATTGTCTATTATTCCAATATGAAAAAATAATTTTATACTGCAAACATTAATTGAGATAAAAATATAATTATTACTACAAATATAAATGGAAATCTATGTGATGTAAATACAAGTGGTTGTATACCAAAAAATACTTGTAATACACCTCTTAATCCTAACCATCCACCTAAAAATGCTTTAATAGATAGTACAATTTGAAAGTTTGATAAGCCATCATCAGATATTGGTCCAAAATTTACATGAATTAAATAAGCCCCTGATACAACAGCAACTATTAATGCCTTTGGAACTAATTGTTTTGTAAAAAGTGCAAAATATTTTCTAACTTCTGCATATTTTTGGGGACTTAAAGTCTTTTGCATTCTCATTAAAATTAAATTATCTGTGATTAAAAATCCACCGTAAATAAATACTGAAAATATATGTACTAAATGAAATATTAAATATGTCATGATTATCCTTTTATATTTTGAATTTTATCTAACAATATATCAATTTATATTGATACATATCAACATGAATTGTATAATATATTTTAATAATAATTATAATTTAAATCAATATATTTAAGTTAATTTTGGTATAATGAAAAAATACACAGGAGAAAGTATGAAAAAAACAATATTTATGGATAAATATCCAGTATATACACTTGAACTAGATAAGTCAAATATTAAAAAAACTCAAATATTAGAAATAGTAGAATACTTTCAATCAAAGATAAAAGCTCATCCAATAGCAAAATTTATTTCTGTTTTTGATCATTATACTCATACTAAAGAATTAAATGGTGAAATTGATCCATCTATACTTGATGCTCAAAATATTATCTTTTGTTTTGGACCAGCAATTCCAAATACTAAAATATTAGCAATAAGACCAAGATCTATAGCAATAGCAGAACTTACAGATAAATTTGTGATTGAGTTTATTGAAGCACCAAAAGAACAGATACACCAACTAATGGAAAGCTGGGCAAAAGGACTAGAGAATGAATAATGAAATACCTTTAGCCTGTAATAATGATACTTGTATGAAACATACAGAATGTTTAAGATTTAAACTTTATAAAGATGGAGCACAACAATATAAATCTTTTAATGGTAATCCTAGAAAAGCCTGTGGTAAATTTATTCAAAATAAAGACTAATCCTTAATCTCTATAGACCATTACCCCACATATGCATTTTTTTTGCCATTACTAAATCATAGTTTGGAAATATATCTATAAAATTTGCAGCTCTAAATTCATTATTTTCAAGTAGTTCATACATTGCAGTTTTATCTATAGTTCCTTTTTTTTCTATGATAATAATATCTGCAGCATTTGCTAGTGCAGTATATGATATTTTTAATAAGGCTTCATTCTTTTGATGTTGATTAAATATATTTTTTAGAACAATAATATCTACACTTCTAGGACTTACTCTAAAAGGTTTTTTAATATCTTCTATATACTGAATCTTTGAATTTGGAAATTGTTCTTTGAGTGTTTCATCCTCTTGACCATAAATAATAAGATTCAACTTGCTTTCTTTTTCATTTAGTAAAGATTGAAGTGCAAAACTTATTTCACATACACCAGAACTAACTTCAAGAAATGTATTCCCAGGGTATGGATTAAAAAGCTGTAAAAATTGAGTTATACCATTCATTTATAAAAACATCATCTTTGCCAAAATCACTATTAAAATTCCTAGTACAATAACTAGCTTATGAAAATGATGTTCCATAAATGAACTCTTTTTTCTTTTAGTTAATTTTACAAATAAATTTGATAGTACTCCAAGTACAATTATCAATGCTAATAATATTTTAAATACTAAAATTTGTTGTAATGATGTATCAAAAAACCCAGCATCTGAATTTATATATTTTGACATCATCATTCCACCTGTTAAAACTATGAACAATAGTGTTATAGGAAATATCTTAAAACTTCTTTTTCCAAGTGATTGATTGATCTTTTTTTGGGTATCACCATCAAATTTATTTTTTAATGATGATATCACTGCTAAATCTGTAAATACATAACCTAAGAACATAATTCCAAGCATTAAATGTATAATGTGTGCATAGGGATAGATAACTTCCATTATAAGCCTTTTTTATTTTATTTTCAAAGAATACAAAATAAAGGCTTAATATTATTTAAATAATTAAAAAGTAAGTATATCTAAAATTACAATTTTAATAATGATAATCATATAGGTATTCAATAATATTATGTTAAAATATCATAAATATACTCATTAGGATTAATAATGCAAGATAATACCGAAGTAATTGATAAGCTAAAAAATATCATAAAAGATAGAGGCTTAAAATATACTAAACAAAGAGAAGTAATATTTGAAACAATTTTAAATAGTGAAGAGCATTTAAATGCTGAAGAGCTTAATATTATTATCTCAAAAGAATATCCAGATTTAAAAATCGGCATTGCTACAATTTATAGAGCATTATCATTTTTAGAAGAGGTTAATCTTATTTCATCAATAGCACTAAATAATGACGGTAAAAAATTTGAAGCAAATTTAAAAGATCACCATGACCACATAATATGTGTAAAATGCAATGATATTGTAGAGTTTGTTAGTGAAAGTATTGAAAAAGCCCAAGATAAAATTGCTCAAGATAATGGATTTAAACTATTAGATCATACTATGTACCTTTATGGTGTGTGTGGAAAGTGTCAATAATGGGATTTACTAAACTAGGACTATCAAAACCAATATTAAAAGCAATCCAAGATCAAGGATATGATAAACCAACGCCAATTCAAAAGCAATCTATTCCTATTATTTTAAAACAACAAGATGTATTAGCAGGAGCACAAACTGGTACTGGTAAAACTGCTGGATTTACACTACCAATGCTTGAACTTCTATCTAAAAAAAATATTAAGAAAAGAAGAACTCAAGTAAGAGCATTAGTGTTAACTCCTACAAGAGAATTAGCTGCTCAAGTATATGAAAATGTAGATTTATATAGTAAATATTTACCACTAACATCTGCAGTTGTATTTGGTGGAGTTAGTATTAATCCCCAAAAATCAAAACTTAAAAATGGACTAGATATTCTTGTAGCAACTCCAGGAAGATTATTAGATCTAATTGGTCAAGACTCTTGTGATTTATCGCAAGTTGAATTTCTAGTACTTGATGAGGCAGATAGAATGCTTGATATGGGATTCATTAATGATATTAAAAAAATCCTTGCAATGCTTCCTTCAAAAAGACAAAACTTATTATTTTCAGCTACATTCTCTACAAGTATAAAAAATTTAGCAGATAAGCTTCTAAATGAGCCTGTATTAATAGAAGTAGCTAAAAGAAATCAATCATCACATAATGTAACACAAGCAGTTCACTTTGTAGATAAAAGAAGAAAACAAGAACTTTTAATGCATTTAATATTAGACAATGACTGGACGCAAGTACTTATATTTGCAAGAACTAAACATGGCGCAAATAAACTAAGTCAAAATCTTGAAGAAGTTGGAATTACGTCTGCTGCTATCCATGGAAATAAATCACAAAGTGCAAGAACAAAAGCACTTGCTAGTTTTAAAGATGGAACAGTACGAGTATTAGTTGCAACTGATATAGCTGCAAGAGGTATAGATATAGACCAACTTCCTCATGTAATAAATTATGAACTTCCTGATGTAGCAGAAGATTATGTACATAGAATTGGAAGAACAGGACGAGCTGGACATAAGGGTGATGCACTTTCTTTAGTATGTATAGATGAGATGCCTTTATTAAAAGACATACAAAAACTTATTAAAAAAGAGATTCCACAAATCCATACAGAAGGATTTAAAGTAGATCCAACTATCAAAGCTGAACCAAAGAAAAAACCTCAAGGAAGAGGACAAAGATCTGGAAATAGATCAAATGGCAATGGTCAACAAAAGAAATCAGGTTCTAATGGAGATGGACAAAATAGATCTAACAATAGAAATAGATCAAGGAATAGAAATCGTAGATCTTCCGATTCATAATGTATTAGATCAACTTAAAAATAATCTAAATACTAACAATAGAGTCATTTTAGAAGCACCACCTGGTGCAGGGAAAAGTACAGTCGTTCCAATATCACTTTTAGACCAAAGCTGGCTAGAAGATAAAATAATAATTATGTTAGAACCCAGAAGAGTTGCTGCTAGAATGGTAGCAAGTCAAATGGCAAAATCTCTTAATGAAACGGTTGGTCAAACCGTTGGTTATCAAATCAAAATGGATATTAAAAAATCATCTAAAACTAAAATACTTGTAGTTACCGAAGCTATATTAGTACGGATGATTCAGTCTGATCAAGAGCTTTCAAATGTAGCACTTATAATATTTGATGAGTTTCATGAACGCTCAATTCATACAGATTTATCTTTAGCTCTTTCATTACAATCTCAAGATTTTCTTAGAGATGATTTAAAAATTCTTATTATGTCTGCAACACTAAATGTAAATCATATCAAAACTATTACAGGTAATATTCCAGTTGTAAGTAGTCAAGGTAGAATATATGATGTAGAAAATATATACTTGTCAAAATCAATTAAACAACCAGATTCTAAAACTATATACTCAATACTAGTTGATACAATACATACAGCTCTTAAAGATGATGGTGATATACTTATATTTTTAGCAGGTATGAAAGAGATTAATACTCTTCATGAATCTTTAAATAAAATATTAAAAGATCATAATTTAGATATTTTACCACTCTACTCAACACTTAGTAAAAAAGAACAAGATAAAGCTATTGGTACAAGCAAAAATAGAAAAATAATTTTATCTACAAATATAGCACAAACATCACTTACAATAGTTGGTGTAAAGATTGTAATTGATACAGGATTAGAAAAACAATCAATTTATAATCATCAAACAAATATGGATCATTTAGAATTAACATTTATATCTGAAGATTCAAGTATTCAAAGAGCTGGTCGAGCAGGAAGATTATCTAATGGTAAATGCTATAAATTATGGCATAAAGATAAAATATTACAACAATCAACAAAGGCAGAAATTCTAAGAGTTGATTTAAGTTCAGCACTTTTAGATTTAGCATTATGGGGATGTGATAATTTTGAAGATTTAAATTGGCT
>Ga0233437_1004117_pt1 | contig 17693 bp, 19 predicted proteins | sample SI_122_August201_FD_182714 | JGI IMG/M metagenome (GOLD analysis project Ga0233437, IMG submission 182714) | Seawater microbial communities from Saanich Inlet, British Columbia, Canada - SI_122_August2016_200_MG | ecosystem: Environmental > Aquatic > Marine > Inlet | place: Canada: British...
CCACTTTGGAAGCCACACTTTACGACTCGCTTGGAGTTACAACCAACACATATCTTTTAATCATATAAACCTCCTAAAAACACGAATTATACTCGAAATCTATCAACTATATTTTCCCTTTAACCCTAAAATCATGTTCATCGTAAGTCATTGACTCTGATCCAGAACGTCCAGGTCTTTCTGCTTTTAACCAATTTGCCATACTAATTTCTCCCACTTCTAATTATCCTCACAATATACCCCATAACTAGCATATACACAACCCCTACGCACATATACATCAAATAGTATCAACTACCTCACTCAGCATGACTGCTATAATCACCTCCATGACCACTCCCACCCTCATCACCTTCTTCGGCTCCGATCAGTACTCCGCCGTAGTCATGCAAGGACTCATCGCTTCACCGAAAGTAGATGTGACATCTCTGATCACCATTGAATCAGTCTCTGCCCATCCGCTCCACCAACTAGCCAGTACCCACAACATCCCCATCACTCTCTACTCTCCGGATCTCACCCTCACCCACCCCACAGGTGTCGCAGTCCTAGCCTCATTCGGCCACATCCTCCCCCCAGACATTATCAGTCTCTTCCCCGGCGGCATCCTCTGTCTCCACCCCTCGTTATTACCACAATATCGCAACACCTCCCCCGTCCCCTACGCGATCGCACTCGGCGACAAGATGACAGGCGTAACTCTCTTTCGAATCGACAATAGTATCGATAATGGCAAGATCCTCGCTCAATCTGAGGAGCCCATTCTCGACTCCGACACCTCTCCCGTCCTGCTAAAACGCCTCTTCACACTCGGCACCAACCTCGTCATCTCTCACCTCACCTCTCCCACTGAATTCACTGAATCTACTGCATCCACTGAGCCACTAATTTTTACCCATCGCCTCACCACAGAATCAGGCCATCTAGAATGGGAAGTAGTCCAAAAACTCATTAACAACCATCCCATCATCACATCCGACACCAAAAACAAGCTACTCCAGCTTCGCCTCACTCGACAAGGTTCCGAACTTTCTGGTAGTTCGGAACCTCGTATCATCCTCACCGACCTTATCCGCGCACTAGATGGCTGGGAAAAGGTCTGGACTATCGCAGATACCAAAAAAGGAGACCTCCGCATCTCCCTGGTTACTAAGGACTCCAATATCCTCGTTCACCTCGCCGGCAAACCCAACCCAATTAGTTACAGCAATTTCCATAAATATTATTTATCAAACAAATAGAGTAATATATAAATATATGAAGAAAAATGAAGCTCCACCAAATTATCAAGAGGATATGGGTGACGCCATGACTGACCTTCGCGAAGGAAAAATAAAACAAGATACCTTTTTAAAACGAGTTGCTAAGGCACTTGGACTAATCGAAGACACTCATAAAACCACGACTCCAAAATCACGTAGATCAACTCTTAACGCACTATATCAAGATGGATCAAAAGGCACACATTCAAGACCAAAAAAACGCCCTGACGATCCCACTCCAGACGATTTCTAACCCCGTCCCCACCGCTCCCTACTCACCCTAATCACCTTTTCTCTATTCTGATTACTCGATACTGGTAGTGGCAGCGTAGTTGCCAGGAATGCTCGTGAGCTATGCGCGTCAATCATCATTCTAGTAGCGATCTGATAGTTCTCCAGATTAACTAGATCTTGCCCAGTGAATACTCCACCAAACTCCTTCTCAATCAGATTCCCATCCTCCGCACCAATCGTAAACGAAACTATTGATCCCGCATTCCCCAAGATTGCCTTTTGCACCTCGAGTGGAATCTGCGCCATATACTGGTTAGCCATCAAGAGGTTTAGCTTATACTTACGAGCCTCCGAGAGAATCTTGATAAAACTATCAGTCGCAAAATTCTGGAACTCGTCAACATAGAGATAAAAGTCGCGTCTCTCCCCCTCCGTCACATCCACCCTACTCATCGCCGCCAGCTGAAACTTCGTGATCAGCATCGCTCCCAATAGTGCCGCATTATCCTCACCCACCTTACCCTGACTCAGATTCGCAATCAAGATCTTCCCATCATTCATCACATCCTCCAGATCAATCGAAGAGGTAGGTGAGCTGAGGATCCCCCTGATCATCGGACTCGCCACAAACTGTCCCACCTTGTTCAGGATCGAGCCGATCCACTCTCCTTGTGTTCGCTCATTTAGCTTGTTGTACTCACCAATCCAGAACTGCTTCATCACAGGATCGTTAATCTGTGCCACCACCTTGTCCCGAAATTTCTTATCAGTCAGGAGCCTCGGCACATCTACCAGAGTCGCATTCCCGTACTCACTGAGTGTCAGGAGGGTATTGCGCAGGATATACTCGAGCCTCGGACCCCAGGAGTGGCCATACAGCTTATTAAATATCGCCACAATCCCAGAGACCACCAGCTCCCTCTGCTCCGGGCTCTTGACCTCCAACACATTCAGGTTAATCGGTCGGTCACGGTCGGCGGGGTTAAAATAGATCACATCATTGATCCGACTTGCTGGAATATAGTCAAGAATAGTCTCGGAGAGATCCCCGTGCGGATCAATAATCGCCACCCCTCGACCTTTCTTGAGATCATCTATCGCCATATTCGCAATCATCGTACTCTTACCCGTCCCCGTCTTCCCGATCGCCCACATATGACGACGTCTGTCCTCATCCTTGATCCCAAACACTAAATCGCGATTCTTATGAATCGCCCGGGCAAAATAATTAGTCGATGCCTTCTCCTCATCACTCGCTTCCTCTGCAATCGGCAGATTCTCTGGCGGCTCACTCATCACCTTGATTCCCCACTCCACGAGCGGGATCTTGACCTTTTCACTCGGCAAATGCCACAACGTCGCCATCTCGGGCAGATTAATCACTCTCTTCCCACTCGCCGTGCGCTCCACCAGTCGCTTTTTCCACGCGTCATCTCTAAGTAGTGGAGTCTTGAGAGAAAAAGAGTTACCATCCGAGCGAGAATACACCCCAAACACACTCGCAAGCTCCGCCAAACGAGAGGCCTTACTCACGGCAATTCGAGTCGTGACCAAAAATCCCGCATGCCCGATCTTATCCTGGATCCCACTCGACTCAGGCAACGTTGCTCTCTGCCCTGCCTCGGTTGCATTGGGCTTTGCACGTCCTGCGTCAATTGCCTTTTGTCCCTGCGCCTGCCAGCCACTAGGCGCTGGAGAGAGCACAAACTGAAGCCAGATCACCTCATCCTTCTCAGCCTTGGATAGTACGGTGAGATAACTATTCATCGGATCAGTCTCTGAGAAATCACTCCACGTCTTGATCGGGTAAAAACTCGCGCTCGTTAGAGTTAGCTCGCCCATCTTCATTTTCCCCACTACTCCTGGCAATGGGTCGACAACCGGCAAAATCACCGCCAGTGGATATGTAGACTGGATCTGCGCCGTCACAAACTGGACAAGACCACTCGAACACGTCACAAGATAACGGATCTTTTGCTCCCAGACACCTACTTCTAGTGCGACCGTAGGTGACGGGATCCCCTTTATCAACTTATCAACCTTACTGATCGAGAGCATCTTAGGAAAAGTCGAGAGAAACGTCGCAGCTGACTCCGCCGTTACCTCGGTATCTCGCGGGATCGTTACTTGCAATGTGGACAGTCGCTGCATACATTCAGTATAGCCGAATTATTAAAACTTAGTTACCCTTCCAAAGCTTTACCCAGCAAAGTTATACCTCCCGCCAACAATCCTCCTCCTACAATACTCGCTATCACAACGCAAAGCACTCTTCCTGGATCAGTTTTCCAAAAATCTTGTTCCGGCATCAATTTTTCACTCACCTGTAAATTATCTCACATCACGTCAAGTGCACAAAAAACTACTAGCTCTTACTCTTCCCCTTCACGAGTCTCTTACACTTCGTACACAGCTTCATCTTGACCTTACCCTCAGGGGTAGCCATTCTGTGAGTGTGGAGGTTGGGTTTGCGGATCTTGCGGTGACGATTTTTAGCATGCGACACACTGTGTCCCACGTCTCTTTTCTTGTCACAAAGATCACATCTATTTGCCATAACTCAGGTATTCTATCACGCCTTGTTCGATCTGTGAATTTTTTTGCTATTTCACCTCTTAAGTACTGACACTTCCGCGTCGTCTAAACACGAGCGATGTTCCAATCACGAGCACTACCACTACTGCAATAATCACGAGTAGCGATCTCACGATCTTCCCGATCACACTCCCGACTGCACCAGTTGACGCGCTCACGGCTTCCGCACCCTTTTGCACTGTCATCTCGCCGGTGTTTTCACTAGCAATCGGTGCAGGAGTAGCAACGGGCGCACTCACACTCTCGGAGGCTGAGAATCCAAACTCACGTACCATCCCGCTCACCACGCTGTTATCACTAGGGCGCCTGGGCAGACCATTACTCTCCGCAGTCATATATAGATCAGTATAACTCTCACTCACATTCCCATCCCAGTACCCACGCTCTACCTCACCCACTCGTACCAACTCACCTTTTCCAGTTGTTTTTGCCCAGAGCACATAATGCTCTAGTTGGGTGGCATACGGATAAACCAGTCCCTCACAGCGTCCCACTACTCGGTAGCTATTCCCTTTCCACAACGAGACTCCTTCACAAGATACGTCAGATCCGGAGAGCTCGACTGTTCCCTCATTAGCTATCACGACATTGGTCGTGAGTATTAGCGAGAACACGATGGCCACAAAGCCAGCAAAAAGTTGTTTCATATGCACTATAGGATAACAGATTATCATTATTTGTCAACTTGTAGTGCGCTCACACACAAGGTGTGCCCGTGCTCACCAAGTTGCCAGGCCTGCGCAGCGCGACGGCGCGAGCATGCAGGTGAATTTTTCAGCAGAAAAATATTACCGGCTGTAGCGTTTGGGGAGTGCGGGGCACACCTTGGGTAAAAAAGCGCACCCTGTTATACTCATCTTCATGCTCAACTTTGTCATTCTCGCTATCTCTCTCGTCATCGCAATCACGATCCACGAATTCGCCCATGCCTGGTCAGCTGACCGCCTGGGAGATCCCACTCCTAGACTCCAGGGCAGACTCACTCTCAACCCTCTCGCCCACCTCGATCCACTCGGCACTCTAGCACTCCTGATCATCCGCTTTGGCTGGGGCAAGCCCGTCCAGTTCGACCCCTACAACCTAGCTAATCCCAAGAGAGACTCCGCTCTCATCTCCCTCGCTGGACCCATGAGCAACCTCATCCTCGCAGTTCTCCTCTCCCTTGCTCTCAACTATCTCGCTCTCCCTTACTTACTCATCCCACTCTTCTACTCCCTCATCTCGATGAACATAGTTCTGGCCGTTTTTAACCTAGTCCCCATCTACCCCCTCGACGGCGAGAAGATTCTCTCTGGCCTCCTCCCCACTCAGCTTGCCCATGAATACCAGACTATTATGCGCCAGTACGGCACCATGATCCTTATTTTTATGCTTCTTCCCATTGGTGGCACTTCTCCAATCAGAGCCCTTATCTCTCCAGTCATTTCCTTTGTCACCTCCCTCTTGCTATAATTCACACTCAGTAGGGCCATCGTTTAGTGGCTAAGACAGTTGTCTCCAAAACAACCAACGGAGGTTCGAGTCCTCCTGGCCCTGCAAATATATCAATTATAGTTAGAAACTTGCTGAAAACGCACAGGCTCGTAGCTCTTCTCAACTTCCCCATCCACCCTAATTTTAACAAACTGAGCAAACAGTGCCTTAGCTTTATATCCGAGCAAATGATCTTGTAAATTATAGTGGATATGTGGCTGATTGGTATTACCGGTATTACCACAAAGCCCTAGTTTTTGCCCCTGCTTTACTTTTTCTCCTACTTTTACCACAATAGAGTTATGCTTAAAGTGACACAGTAGACTAAACTCACCATTATCATGGTCAAGCATGATCATGTTTCCTACTCCCACACTCCTGTCAGCTTCTCCTGGGTCACAATCAAACGATCCGTCGACTACCTGAGCTACTTTCCCATCTCCTGGAGCAATCACTTCCCTCCCAAACACGGGGTAGTCTTCAAGACTAGTCTCTTCACCGGTATTATCAGTCCGAAAATCATAAGCATAAAGTTGATTTTGAGGACCTTGATTGGCTGGACGAATATGGTTGTTTGTTTCTACAGTTCTCCCCCCATTACTCACCATCAACTCGCCCTTAAACGGCAGTATCAATTTAGTTTTCGTTTTGTACTTCATATACGCTCATTCTACCATTCTTAACCACATAGGTCTCCACACTTCCACCAGTCCCTGCAAAACACAATATGGCCTTGAGTATACCTGCTATATATGCTATTATTAGTCTATGAATACACAAACTACCCAATTAAGGGTTACCTTACCAATCCAGTTACAAGGATACCTACGCGCCAAAGCCGACAAATTCGGTCTCAGCCTATCTACATATGTTCGCAATCTCATTATTCAAGATGTCAAAGATATGGCATTTCCCAAAACCACTCACGACGAATACTAGTATTGCCTTTTACCTCCAATGTCTCTACCATATACTTATGCCCAAAAAGAAAAAACCAGAAACCCACCAGCCCGTCCCCGAAGAACTATCTTTCATGCGTACTGCCCATGAAGAACGCCATCTACTCGAGACTGTTCAGGTTCCGATTGTCACGGTTAGTGCCACATTCAAAGAAGAACTCGAGGAGCGCTTCGGTGAAGACGTTCCCGAGGACACCCAGGACGTCACCTTCTCCCGCGCCCACTACTCTATGGCTAATGCCGTGGTAGTAGCCGCCACCAAAAAGAAAAAAACCTTCTGGATGATCGACCCCACCAACTACGTCAGTGCCAAAGACTGGCCCAAGATCATGTTTACCGAGCGCATGGGACGACTCATCGCCCGCAACTCCATTCTCAAAGACCTCAAAGACATGGTCGACACCAGGATTCGCAATCAACTTCCTCTCACTGCAGCGATCCGTGAGCCCTTGACCTATGTCACCGGTCGCATATCCAAACCCATCATCTCCCTCCACTACGAAGCAGGTAACATCCTACTAGAGAACGGCCACTCTGTTCTCCAGGTAGTCACAGATCCCCACGTTCGCCCTCAGTATCTTACCCACGCCGATAACAATAAGCTTACCTGGGCAGTCTTTGACGCAAAAACCAAGGCCCAACTCCTCGAGCTAGGCTACATTCTCGGCCACAAAATCAAAGAATCTCGCGTTCACATCACCGGCTGCCCTGTTGACCCCAGGATCAAGACCAAGGATCGCAACAAATCTACCAAAGCCTTCAAAAAACGCCCCCTTAGGCTAGCTATCACCACAGGAGGGCTTGGCACCAACAAAAAAGAGATAGGGACCATTCTCACCCAGCTCGCTCCAGAGATCAAAAAAAGCAAGCTCCAGATCATTGCCTATGCTGGAGTTCACGAGGACTTCGCCAACATGTTCCACAAATTCGCAAAAGAACATAAGATCAAGCTCGGCAAAAATGACGACAAGAATGCTCCCCTCAGGATCCTTCGAGACGACGACATCGTCGGAGCTAACGAACTCATTCTCGACCACGTCTTCCCCTGGGCAGACGGCTTCCTCACCAAACCATCCGGCGACATGGCATATGAGGCAGTCACGGCAGGATGTTTCTTACTCACTCTCAAACCATGGGGCGAGTGGGAAGAGAGTATCAGACAATACTTCGAGGAGTTAGGCGTCTCAGTCCCAGCTCGCACACATGATATCGTCAAACAACTAGAAGCGCTAAGTACCGTCGCCGTCAAAGACAAAAAACCATGGATAGAGCTCGCACTCGAACGCGCCAGTAAGCTCCAACTCCCACTCTCAAAGGGTGCCTCCAACATTCTCCGTCTTCACGCCAAACTCTCCAAATAATTCGGGCTCTCTATCTCCCTATATACTAAATCCCTATTTTAACTTCTTACTCTCTTTGTGATCAGTGTGCTTTTTGCATTTCTTACAGTACTTACGAGGTGTCATCTTATCTGGAGTATTCACCTTATTTCGCTCAGTAATATAGTTAAAGCTGGAGCACTCTCCACACTTCAAGCCATATATCTGTCTAGGACCTTTTTTGCTTTTTGCCATAACTGGTATTCTAACACAGATTTGACACTACCCTCAACTCTCCTGTAATCTAGTACTAGTACTAATTAATCTAGGAGAAACATGCCTGCCCTCACCAAACAATCGATTATCAACCTACTCATTGACTCACCTCTTAGAGAGGCAATCAAGATCAATCTCGTCGACATCGTCAATAACACCAAGGATGAGGACCTCTCCAAGGTTTTCCCCACCATCAACAAAGAACTAGAGATCTTCCAAAAAGCCACCACCAGACGACTCAAGCTCGCCGAAGATACTATTAGCAAGCTCTCAAGCGAAGCTCCCACTGCATCTACTGAGCCAACTGAATCCACTGAATCTACTGAATCCACGGCCTTAAAGGTCCCACCTCTCAAGCTCCCTCCACTACCCAAACCAGTAGCTTCTCAAGATCAAGAAATTATCTCGAGCGAAGCGAAGACCCCGCCGCTCGCCAGCGGCGCGGGCACTCCTCCAGTAGCACCTCTCACTCCTCCAATAGCAGCTCCCACCCCACCCAAGCCATTTCCCGGTCTACCAAAAAAAGAATCCTCCGAAGCTGCCGATGAGCAGGCCCTCAAAGACATCCAGAAGGAGCTCGATTCGCTCAAGAATGATGCCACCCTCGACGCCGCACCCGCCGCTCCTGCTGCCGCGCCAGCTGCTCCCGAACCTGCCAAAAATTAGTCTGTCTGGGGTATAATAGCAGTCTGAGATGCCACCTTAGCTCAGTTGGTTAGAGCACCAATTTTGTAAATTGGGGGTCCTGGGTTCGAATCCCTGAGGTGGCTCACACTATTATCCTCTACTCAACCTCTTGCCATCTCCCTAGTATCTCCTTGGCCACTGGCCCAGCCTCATAGCTCCCCTCACCTGCCGAGTCCAACATCACAGTCAAGATCATTTCTGGGTTATCTCCCGGGTAAGCTACAGTAATCCAAGCATGAGGTAGGACCTCATCACTAGTTTGCCCTGCGTGCTGAGCTGTCCCAGTCTTGCAAAGCACATATGGACCAAACTCAAAAAACGAAAACGCCGTACCACCCGTTACGCACGCCGCCCTCATCCCACTCTTCACAATCTCGATATTCTTACTTGATATTCCTAGGTCTACACACTCCACCTCACTATCTTGCAGAAGTGAAACCTGGCAGCGTCTCCCACTCACTGCCGCAAGAGTCATCCTCGCAATCTGAAGGGGGGTTGCCGTCAGATCACCTTGTCCAATCGACAAATGATACGTATTACCCAGAAACCACCTCTCCCCCGTCGCCCTTTCCTTCCATAGTCTCGTCGGCACCAGTCCCTCACTCTCTCCCGGCAGCTCTATCCCCGTCCTCTCGCCTAGCCCCATCTTACTCGCCCAGCTCACAATCTCATCCACTCCAACCTTTTCACCCAAACGATAAAAGAAAATATCGTTTGATCTCGCAAGTGCTCGCTCTAGATTAATCTCCCCCTCAGTTTTCCCGTACTGATCAAAATACCAGTTCCCATAACGATACTGATCAATCACTATCTCTCCCGTATCTTCTATTAGAGTCTCCTGATCTATCTCACCAGATTCTAGTCCTGCATAAGCCGTCACTAACTTAAAAACACTCCCTGGCGCATATACTCCACTCGTAACTCGATTCAAAAAATATTCCGATTCTTTATCACGCAAAAGCACCTGTTTTGCCACTTCATCTGACTGAACTGTAAATAGATTTGGATCATACGAAGGCCCCGAGTATAGTGCCATAACCTTACCCTGCATATCTAGTGCTACCACTCCTCCCTTGCGCTCTCCCACTGCCTCTGCCACGATACTCTGAAACTCACGGTTAATCGAGAGGGTAATATCCGAACCCTGCTCAGCCTCATTGACTCCAAGCTCGCGTACTATCTCCCCCTTAACATCTAGCTCCACAACCTTTCCTCCATCCCTCCCTTTTAGTCTAGACTCATACACCTTCTCCACCCCAGTTCTTCCGGTCCAATCACCTAGGTAATAGCATAATCCGTACTCACAACCCAGCTCGTCCTCACGCACCTGAGACATATATCCTAGTAGATGTGCAGCCTGTTCTCCGAGCAGGTACTTTCTTCCCCCCCTTTCGTCCCCCGTATTTTCCACCATCTTCCGTCCAAACTGATCAAAGATAATCCCACGAGAGGCATATTGTCTAATGTGTTCGATATTGTTATTCTCTGACTTAAGATGGTATTTGCCTCGCTCAAACACAGTCAAAAACAACATCCTCGATAATACTCCCACCCCCATCACTAACATTAAGAGATTAACTATTCTCACTCTCACTCTCATCCTATGGGCATCTGCTGATTCATTTTTTGCGTAGCCTAAACGTTTGCCTTGACTCGACAACATCAACTTCTCCTGCCATCCGCCCAGCTCATCCTGATTTTTATGCTTCTTACTCACCTCCACATTCTACTATAGTACTTGACAGTCAGTGGCCTAAATGAGTAAATAAGATTGCCCTGCGAGCAAGCAGTTTGTGAGGAAGTTTTTTCTCCACAATTTCTGAGCTTATAGGGAGGGCCCGTCCAACTAATCCATTGGGCTAGTCGGCAGCTCACCCACCTGGTTACATCCGGGAAAGCTCTTTCTCACTCACTGACTGCTCCAGGGTTTTTATTATTCTAACTCTTGATCCTCAACTCATTATCAGAGATAATACACATATCGCCGATGTAGCTCAAGTGGTTAGAGCGCAAACATGGTAAGTTTGAGGTAGACGGTTCGAATCCGTCCATCGGCTCACATTATAAATTTGACATTCGCTATATATTCGGGCATAGTAATACATATGCCCCCTAGCAAGAAGCTACTCACAAAACTCTATCTTGAAAAACATTTTTCTGCCACCGAAATTGCCTCCCTTCTCGGATTTAGTGAAAACAAGGTCAGATATTGGCTAGCAAAACACAATATCCCTATTCGCTCTAGATCAGCTGCCAATTACCATAGATATAATCCTGATGGGCATCCATTTTCAATCAAAAAAGATCTATCTATAGCAGAAACACAACTATTTAACCTATGCCTTGGACTATATTGGGGAGAAGGAGGCAAATCCACGCATCATGCCACGCGACTCGGCAACTCAGATCCCAACATGATCAAGATTTTTTATACTTTTCTACAAACTATCTGCAACGTAAAAGAAAACAAAATTTATTTTTATCTACAAGTATTCAAAAATCAAAGTGTGGAGTCAGCAAAGGATTTTTGGGTAAAACAACTCAATATTTCACAAGATCGCATCAACACATGTAAGCCAACAAAACCTCTTGGTAAAGGCACATATAACAAAATCAACAAATATGGTGTTCTAACCATTGCAGTCTACAATATACGACTCAAAAAATGGATGATCGACGAGCTTTCCAAAATCGGCTATAATCCAGATATTAAAGATAAACTGCTGGGATGCCGGAGTGGTCAAACGGAACGGTCTGTAAAACCGTCAGCGCAAGCTTTCACAAGTTCGAATCTTGTTCCCAGCACATGAACCTAAAAGGAAAAACAATCCTCATCACTGGCGCAACCGGCGGTATCGGCTCAGTCCTTGCCAGTCACCTCGCGCACGAAGGCTCTAATCTCATTCTCCTAGGTCGTGACTCTGATAAACTAACTTCCCTTCTTGAAAACCTTGATCACCCAGATCACCACACTATCTACACCTGCAACCTCACCAGTTCCACTGATCGCACCGAGTTAATCAAGCAGATTCAAAAAACCCATCCCAAGATAGACATTCTCATCAACAATGCTGGCATCGGAATCTACAAACCATCATCAGATATTTCCCCCTCAGAATGGAAAGAGTCATATGAACTAAACGTCCACACTCCCTTCTTCCTCTCTCAATCATTAACACCTACTATAACTATCAACATAGGCTCCTGCTCAGCTGTTCAATACAAAGAAATGCGTACTCTCTATAATTCCACCAAAGCCGCCCTCCGCTCGCTCACTCTCAGTCTTAGCCTCGAGCACCCTGGTAAATATACCCACATTACTCTCGACAGCACACTTACTCCCTTCGGACCTCTAACTCTCAAAGAAAAACAAAAAAGACTCGATAATGGCATGCAATATCTCTCACCAGACTGGGTTAGTGAAAAAATCACCAAAATACTTCAAGATGATAAACGCGAATCAGAATATTGCCTTAGCCCTCATTGCTACGACGAATGTGGAGTCTGGAAAAAACCTTAATTACTTAAAACTTAATCTCCTTTAAAAAATCCCGGAAATCTCCACTCATTTCTGGATCTCTGAGTGCAAACTCCACCTGAGTCTTCATATACTCTAGCTTGTTACCTGTGTCGTAGTACTTGCCATTCTTGATCTCTACTGCCAAGACATGCTTTTTGTCCTCGAGCATCAGTTTGAGCGCATCGTTATAGTAGAACTCATTCCCTGGTTTTAGGTCAGCCATTACCTGATCTAGATACTGAAAAATGTCAGGAGTAAACAAAAACCCAGAGACATTCGCAAGATCAGACGGCGCATTTGCCTTCCCTGGCTTCTCCACAATCACATCACAATCAATCACACCTTCCTCAAGTTCTGTCCCACCCGCAAATCCATATCGATCATAATCCTCATCACTTTTGGCTCGCACACTGGCCATACAACTATACCCATGCTTCTCGTACGCTGCCAGTAACTGACGAAATCTTGTAGGACTCGCCATAATAAAATCATCTGACCAAGTATAAATAAACGGCTCATCTCCCACAATGCTTCGCACATTCATAAGAGGCGTTCCGTTCCCGTATGGACCTTTTTGCCTGACATAATAGAAGTTAGCCATCTCGGAGATCTTCTGCACTGACTCCAAAAGATGCTTCTTCTTCTCCCCACCCATTTTTAGGTTCTCAATCAGATCAGTACTAGGACCATCAAAATGATCTTCAATCGTTCGCTTGTGATATCCCGTAACCAGTATTATGTCCTCGATCCCCGCATCCACCAGTTCCTCTACTATGTACTGGATCACCGGCTTATCCACGATCGGCAGCATCTCTTTTGGCATCGCTTTGGTCTGAGGCAAGAATCTAGTCCCAAATCCTGCAGCAGGAATAACAGCCTTCGTGATTTTTTTTCTTGCCATTTTTTGTCTCCTGCTAATTTTTTATATACTCATTAACTCGACTTCTTTTGCTTTCCCCATCTCATCCAACTTCTCCACATTCGTATTAACCTCGTCCTGCATCTTCTTAAGTCCATCCTTAATATCATCTTCACTCACTCCCGACTCACCCTCCAGAGCCTCTATCTCCCCCTTAATTTCTGTTCTCACTTGGCGGATCATCACCCTCCCACTCTCCAGCTTCTGACTCACCACCTTCACGAGCTCCAGTCGTCTCTCCTCAGTTAGTGACGGGATCGAGATCTTAACCATCTCACCGTCCACTACTGGCTGGATATTAAGCTCGGCCTTCTGTATTCCAGTTGCAATTGCTCCCGTAAGCGACTTATCCCAAGGAGAAATCACAATTAGTGATGGGTCTGGCGCTGTAATCGTCGCCAGTTCGCGCAGCTCCATCATTGCCCCGTACGCCTCTACCTTCACTGCTTCGACTAGAGATGGCTTTGCTCTTCCCGTTCTCACACTTGATAAATCCTGCTTCACAACCTCCAACGTTTTCTCGAGTCTCTCCATAAGTTTCTTGATCAACAAATCTGTCATACGTTGCTAGTGTATCACAATTCATAATTGTCCCGCGCCCTTCGTAGCCACAAGCGAAGTAGGGTGCTACAATACCACTATGAATATTCTTAAGTACCTCAAGGAAGTTAAGCTCGAACTAGGCAAAGTAACCTGGCCAGAAAGATCAGACTCGATCCGTCTTACCTCGATCGTGATCATCGCCTCATTCGTCGTCGGCCTCTATGTAGGCGGACTAGACATCATGTTTACCTCACTTCTTGGCCTCTTTATCAAATAGACGCGCTGTGCTATACTTGACAGGTTCCCCCAAGTATTAATTAATAGAATAGGGATCATTAACTATGGCCGACAAACCAGAAGACATCCTCCAGGAAAAAGACGCCGCCAAAGAAGGCGATGTTACCAGTGAGGTAGTCAAGAACAACCCATACCACGTTATCTACGAAAAAAGTGAAAAGCTCAGAGAGACTGCCAAGTGGTACGTCATCCACACCTATTCAGGTCACGAGCTAAGAGTCGCCGAACAGCTCAAAATCAGGCTGGAATCCATGGCAGTTGTTGGTAAGGTTTTTGAGGCAATCATTCCCGCCCAAGACAAGATTCAGGTCAAAAAAGGCCAGAAAAAAACCATCAAAGAAAAGATTCTCCCTGGCTACATGCTCGTCAAGATGATCATGGATGACCAGAGCTGGCTCGCAGTCCGCACCACTCCTGGCGTCACCGCCTTTATCGGCTCGATCGGTCGCAAACCCACCCCCATCCCAGAGCGCGAAGTCGACAACATCCTCAAGTTCATGCAGGTCAAAGCTCCCAAATTCAAGAGCACCTTCTCCGTCGGCGAAGCTGTCAAGATCGTGGATGGTCCTTTTGCAGACTTTTTGGGCACAGTTGACACGATTGACGAGGCAAAAGGCAAGCTCAATGTCTTGGTCTCGATCTTTGGTCGCGAGACTCCAGTCGAACTCGACTTTATTCAGGTATCCAAAATATAACTAAGAACCAAAAACTAATAACTAGGAGCTAGTATATGGCAAAAAAAATCAAAACAGTCCTCAAAGTCTTCCCTATGGGAGGTGCAGCTAATCCTGCTCCACCAATCGGTCCAGCCCTTGGTCAGCATGGTGTTAACATCATGGACTTCGTCAACCAATATAACAAAGCCACAGAAGATAAAAAAGGCCAGCTAGTCCCCGCCGAGATCACGATCTACGAAGATCGTACCTTCACTTTTGTCCTCAAGCTTCCTCCCGTCTCAGCTCTCATCAAAAAAGAGCTCAACCTCAAGCAAGGCAGCGGAGAACCCAACAAAAACAAGGTCGGCAAACTCACCAAAGATCAGGTAGAGAAAATCGCCGCGGAGAAGATGCCTGACCTTAACACCACTACTCTTGAGTCAGCTGTCAACACTGTGACTGGCACCGCCAGATCTATGGGAGTCGAAGTAGAGAAATAACCATTATTATCCGTTTACTTGTCCTTATCACGAATAAGGTGTAAGGAGGAAAAACATATGAGCCATAAAACAATCGTCTGGGAAGACCTATACACAGATCTAGGCACTCGTATTGCCAACACTCTCAGGACTGCCAGAGTCAAACCAGAACAACTTAGCACCATGAGCGACGGTGAGATCACCGCACTCCCTGGTATTGGCGAAGTAGCACTCGAAGAGATCAGAGCTAAATACACTCTCAGTCTCGAGAAAAAATCAACTCCCAAATCAACACCAAAAGTCGCTACTGAATCAACTGAGCCAACTGAATCTACTGAAAATACAGAATCCACTGACACCCCTCGTCGCCCCCGCCACATCAACCGAGGAGGCAAAAAAATCAAAGCCAGCAAAAGCAAGGTTGATAGAAAGAATCTCTACACACCAGAGGATGCGATCAAGCTTATCAAAAACACCAACATCACCTCCTTTGACGCCACCCTCACTCTCCATCTCAATCTTATCGAGAGAGTCTCGCGAGTAGAGGTCACGTTCCCGCACATGGCAGGTGCCAAAAAGAAAATCGCCATCGCCAGCGACGCAGTCATAGCAGAGATCGAGAAGGGCAAATTTAATTTTGATATCCTTCTTGCTACTCCAGCCATGATGCCGCGCCTAGCCAAGCACGCCAGAGTCCTCGGGCCCAAAGGCCTCATGCCTAGCCCCAAAGCAGGCACAGTCACTCCCGACCCAGAGGCAAAAAAAGCAGAATTCGCAGGTGGTAAGACCATGCTCAAAGGAGAGGGTAAGTTCCCCCTCATGCACATCGTCCTAGGTAAGCTCAGCCAACCTGATAAGGAGTTAGTTGCCAACCTCGACACTGTACTCGAGGCAGTCAAGGTAAACAAAATCACCAAAGCTACTCTAGCCTCTACAATGAGCCCAGGGGTAAAATTGCTCCTTAGCTAATTCTTTGCTATAATAACAACATCCTAAAGACAACGCGCATATAAGTCGCGTCGAGGGTAATTTTTCCTTTTGTCTTTTCGTGTTTATGTATCAACCAGTTCACTGATCACTGCAAACTGATCACTGGACTACTTATTAGGAGTCCTACATGCCAAACAAAAAAAATATCGCAGAAGTAGCAGATCTCACCAAAAAGGTCGAGGCCTCCTCAGCTATCTATCTTGCTGACTACGCAGGTCTATCAGGTAACGATCAGGTAGAGTTACGTTCCCAGATTACCCAAGCTGGCGGCGAACTCAAAATCACCAAAAACAGACTCCTCGCCCTCGCCCTCAAAAGCAAGCATGCCGAGCTCTCTCCTGAGATGGTCCAGGCCCTCAAAGGCCCCAACGCCACCTTATTCGCAGGTGACGATGCTATCGCTCCCCTCAAAGCACTGGTCGAGTTCGCCAAAGAAAACGGCGCAAAAAAGCCAGAGATCAAGGCCGGCATTCTGGGTACCGAAGCACTCACACTCGATAAGGTCAAGTATCTCGCTTCTCTACCTGGCAAGGATCAGCTCATCGCCAAACTCCTCGGCACACTCGCCAATCCTGCACGTAACCTGGTCGGCGTCCTCACCGCACCTACCCGCAACCTAGTCTACGCACTTAATGCAATTAGCAAAAAATAAATAACACGAAAGGACAAATATGTCTGACGAAAAAACAGCAGAAGTAAAACTATCTGCAAATCTACAAAAACTAGTTGACCAAATCGAGAAACTCTCGGTTCTAGAAGTCGCTGAATTGGTCAGTGCGCTCGAAGACAAATTCGGGGTCTCAGCAGCCGCTCCCGTCATGGCCGCAGGTGCAGCTCCAGCCGGAGACGCTCCCGTTGCAGAAGAGAAGGATGAGTACGACGTCGTCCTCACAGCCGCAGGCGCCAGCAAGATCGGAGTGATCAAAGCAGTCAGAGCCCTCAACCAGACTCTAGGTCTCAAAGAAGCCAAAGATCTCGTCGAAGCAGCCCCCAAAACTGTGCTAGAAGGTGCTAAAAAAGAAGACGCAGAAGCAGCCAAAGCCAAACTCGAAGAGGCCGGTGCTACTGTAGAACTCAAATAAGCAATTTATCTTAATTGATGCAATAAAAAACCCCGCCACCAGGCGGGGTTTTTGTTTATCACTACCCTATAACATTGACACATCTAGTATAATAGCTTTATGACGTCATCAAATATGGGTATTATCCCCACCACTACCATAGGGCACAGTCTAGAGATGGAGGCGCGTCGCGTCCTCTACCTAGCTGCCAAGCTACCCACTCAGATCTACCAAGAGAGGGGATTTCTCATTCTCCCTCGCCCAGAGCCCAGGCTCAGCAAAAACACCATCGTCTTCCCCGACCTCGCATACACCTCCATCCCAGACTTTTGGTTTCGCACAAGTCGCCTAGAGTTATCCACACCCATTACAGCTCCACCCGCTCTCATCAACGAGACTATAGATATTGTGCGACCCGCTTGG
>Ga0233437_1004125_pt1 | contig 17674 bp, 18 predicted proteins | sample SI_122_August201_FD_182714 | JGI IMG/M metagenome (GOLD analysis project Ga0233437, IMG submission 182714) | Seawater microbial communities from Saanich Inlet, British Columbia, Canada - SI_122_August2016_200_MG | ecosystem: Environmental > Aquatic > Marine > Inlet | place: Canada: British...
TACATGCATTAACCTTATTGCTGGCAAGTTGATCTCCACCAGAGCTTGCTTCCTCTTCAGGTTAACGGTGCTATATACAAATTTTTTTGCTAAAAACCACCAACTATTTTTCAGTACATTGCCTTAAAAAATCACCTTTCAGATATTCAGAATTGGCAGATATAACTTTTGAACTTAGAATTTCTGAGTTTAAAAACCTAATAGCAAATGGTTTTTGATCATCGTAATAGTTTTGAAGAATAATTTTGCCTTCGTTGTAAAATGTATAAATAATAACTTTTATTTCTTTATTGCTCTCAATAACATTTACATCCCTAAATAGAATCTGCAAATCCAAGATTTCATCCTTTAATTCTATTATATTGAATTCATCCTCAATAATAAGTTTAAAATCAAATTTTTCTTTTGATTCTTTGTAATAAAAAATGATCACTGAAACTACTAATGCTACTAAAGTAATTAAAAATCCAATAAAAGACCATGAATGTTTTTTTGTTGTCATATTTTTCGGTTTTTTTTAATATTGCAACTAATCCAAAACAATAACACCCCAATAGGCATAAACTATAGCTGTTGTTGCACAAAGTATTTATTCTGTTCCTATAGGTTTAATTTTTTCAACCTTCAACTTATCAAGTTCTTTTAGTAATTGTTCTTTTTCATTACTTAGTTTCTCACCTTTCAGCCTGTTACTCCATAATTTGTATAATTCTCTTATGTTGCTAAAATATTTATTATTCTCATCTTCTAAACAGGATGCAATATCAAAATATAATTTCTCAACTGTGTTGCAATATGTTCGTCCAATAGAAGAATATGCAATCTCTTCATCCGCAACACCTTTAGTAAAATAAATTGCAAAAGATTCCATTGCATTTAAAACATCTAAAACATATAGTGCTACAGGAATTCTTTTCTTAATATTGTTAAAATAAGTGGGTTCGCCAAGTTTTTCTTTCAAATAGCTTTGATTGAATTCACCTACATTGATTTTTATAATCGGTACTTTTGTTTTAGTCTCTTCGAAAAATAGTCTGTTTTGTAGTTCAATAATCTTTGTGCAATAATTTTGAATTTGATTTGCCGCCAAACTTGCTGCTGCTCGATTGGAGTTAATTTTAATTGTCTTCTTTGCCATAGAAATTTGAATAATTCCAATTACAAGGGTTATTATTAAAATAACTCCACTTAAAAAATATATGTTTTCTAAAATGCTTTTTGATGTATCAATCCATTCCATTTTCTTGTTGTTTTAATATTTTGCCCAACTCCGAAATAACCACACCCCTACTGCGTATATCCCCCCAATTTGGGATGCTATAAAGTGTTAATAGTGTTTATTTCTTTTGTGGCCATTATTTTCTAAGTTAATATTTTACGTATTTCGATATATTTATTTTATAAACTTTCATTTTTTTTCTCAATAAAACCAAGTTGTAAAACATTTTAATTGTAATTCTTGAGCAAAGTAACAAAAAATAATCTATATAATGAAATAAGCAATAAAAAAAGTTTAAATATTTAAAACAATACGGATCGATAATGTAAAATGCTAACCAACAAACTTAAACAAGAAAAGTTTTTTAATTATTACCGAAAATTATAAGGCCGCAAGTGAAAATACATGAGTCTCCAAAAAGGGGTAATAGTCCGACAAAAGACAAGATTAATGCGGTTTGGCAGAATAATTCTGTTTAATTGCTACCATCCGTATTTTTCAATTTCTAATACTCTTTGTTTCTTATCGATTACCATTGAACAATACCCACCAGTTATTATCCATCCTAAATTTGCAAAGTCTCTATCGGATTTCAAAATAATTGGGATTTCCATTGATTCAAGAATTATATATCTGTTTGTCAAAGAACAAAAATGATCAATTAAATCTTCCTTTTCAGTTATTTTTATTTTAAAGAAGTGAAGTTCTGTATTGTAATTGTTATCTTGATTTATTTCACAATAAAAGTAATGTAAAGAATCAGGGATCAATAATTTTGAAAGGACAAATTTTATTGTCGGAGTAAAAGTATATTCAATAGCAGAATCCAAAATCTCAAACATTGGAAAATGGTAAATATTTGTTGTGTCAGCTCTTACAAGTTCTTCAAACCAATACTCTTCGTATTTTATTATTTTCTTGGAGTCTTGTTCTGATCTGTATTCCCACGCCCCATGTTTAAGTCCGTTTTTATAGCTCTCCCAAATAGTGAAATTTTTATTGTGATAGGTTGAGTCACATTTATATAATTGTCCAAAAATCAAACTTGGTAATAGAAATAAAACATATATGATTGTTTGTCTTTTCATTTATTACGGATGGTACCGGTTGAAGCAAAAACCGGCGGGCATTTTACCCACTTATGATTTAAGTTGTACCGTTGTATTTTTACTGTAATTCGTTTCATTTTTTTGCTTAAAGAGCCTTTGTTGAACTAAACCCTTTCATTGGGGGCTAATTTAAGAAAAATGATTAACTTACTGCAATAAATTTAAAAAAAAGTATTATGTTGTCAAAAAAAGTATTTTAAAATAACACGGATCGATAAAGTAAAATGTTAACCAACTAAAACAAGAAAAGCTCTTTAATTATTGCCGATAATTATAAGGCCGCATATGAAAACACATGAGTCTCCAAAAAGGGGTAATAGTCCAACAAAAGACAAGATTAATGCGGTTTTGCTGAATAATTCTGTCTAATTGTTGTAAGCCAGTGGGATTAAGTAAATTTCATTTACCAATCTTAATTAATTGATATTCTAGATTTGAAATAATTTACTAATTCATTAAAACCAATCTCGGATGATTTATCAACCAGAATGGAAAATCGCTTTGCATTATCTCTATGCTTTAGTACAATTTTGAATTTTTTTTCTTTTATATGATCGATAAATAGTTTAGAATATGGAATTAATATAGTATCATCAGAATCAATAATTCCATCCTCCGTTATCTTTATACAACTTGTTTTCAGACTGCTAAAAAAATATACTATAGTACCAAGGTAACATAATATTCCTATTGTGGTTGCACTTATAGTATGATACAAATCTTGCCTAAAAACTAAATAACTTAGCCCAAGAAATATAATCAAGAATCCAATCATAAGAATAGATTTACTCAATCCCATCAAACCACCTGTGGCTGTTAAATAAAATTTAACAGCCAAGTTCTTATACATCTTAATTTCTCTTTGTCTATTAAGCAAGAGGTACAAAATGAATAAAGCAACCAGTCCAACGTAAACCTCCTCTTTAAAATTAAAATCAATGATTAGAAAGATTGGGTATAATATCAAATAGATGGTATATACAATATTTTTCATTTTCATTTTATCAACTCTTTAATTCAAGCAGGATGTTTTCTCCATTTGCTTACAACTGTAAGCGGCTTCGCTGAATAATCCTGTCTATTTGTTAGTCGCGATTTGTTTACATGTTTTCGATTCTTATTGAGTCGTTCATCCAGAACCATTGTTTATATTTTAACCAACAATCAGAATTTGGGATTGTTTCAGTAGGAATAAAAACTGCAGGCAAATATTTACGGTCTAAATTATATTTATTCCATCTTTCCAAATCAGATTTCGATCTGCGGTGAAGTGGCTTAGAATAAAATTCAATAATTGTATTTCTGTCAATAATCCTAAAATGTGTTTCCCATGCCCTCCAACCATCATTTAATGATCTGTAACGATGTATATATTGAGTAATAATTGTGTCACCACAAACTGTATACCCTCCCCAATCACCATAAAAATATTTATTACTTATGGTTTCCCCTACCAATTCCTTAAATTTTTCAGGGATGCATTTTGGATCACTACAATAATCTATGTGAAAATGTCTTAAAAATATACCATCACTAAAGAATAGATAGTTTATATAAATTGTGTCTGGTATTGCCTCATACTCAAGTTTAATTAATGGCTTTGTATAATGGTGTCTGACTATCGGTTTAGCAATTGTGTAATATCCATTAATATTAATAAGTGATTCTATCATATTTTCTTTTCCTACATAATTGTAAGTAAAATTCTTTTGAATGTGTCTAGGTACCCAACAAGAAGAAAATATTAAACATAATATACAAATACTAGTCAGTCTTATCACTGTGTTTATTAAGCTCATTAGGTTTCTTTTATGTCATTTACAAACAGTGGCTAACTCCGAAATAACCACACCACCTACTGGGTATATTCACCCGATTTGGGATGCTATAGAGCGTTAATAGTATATATTTCTTCTGTGGCCATTATTTTCTAAGTTAATATTTTACTTGTTTCGATATATTTATTTTATAAATTTTCGTTTTTTTTCTCTATAAAACCAAGTTGTAAAACATTTTAATTGTAATTCTTTAGCAAAGTAACAAATAATAATCTATGTAATGAAATAAACAATAAAAAAAGTTTAAATGTTTACAAAATAACCGGACAGGCTAAAGTAGTTGAAGTTATTGAGGGTACAGGATAATGATAAAAAAAATAGCTGCGAATATGCTAATATTATTCGTGAATTAGCGGCTAATCGGATTTAACCACTTCGTGGTTTGATGGTGCATGGAATAAATTTATAATCTCTTTAAGATTATAAAATAAAACGAACATCCACTTCATGCAACAAACTGCAAGCGTATTACGAGCCCAAAATCTTTCCCCGATACGTTAAAACAAAAAAAATACTTTAACCTTCTTTATAACAATATATACTCCTATTTTAGCAAGCATGTTTTTTCAATTAAACCAAATTTTTCACTTCTTTGACTTGATAACCCTAATGCACCAATTGACAATGATTGCTTGTGCTGTTTGGGACTTAACCCAAATTATTCGAGGAGTTCACCTTGAGTTGATTCCGCATTTCTAACCAGTATTGTAGATTTAAAACCAATTACAAGTTTATCTAAGTTTTCTGTGAATTCTTCTTCGCTATTCTTTTCAGGAAGTGCTAATCCTATGAAAACAATATCAGCATCTTTACTTGAATTATGCATTAGGTCAATCACATTCTCATTGATCTTCTTTATAATAACATCACATTTAGCAGAGATTCTTGATTCAGCAATCAAAGATTTAAGTTTTTCATTCATTGGATTTTGTTCATCCTCAGAAGAAACAATGGTTCTCAGTCGCAATTTTGCTTGTCTCCATTCTGTATTTAGATTTAACAAATGAGCGAGCAGAAGCATCATGTCACCATTTTTTTGCATCCCACGCCACCAAACATCGATGCAATTATGAGTCGATGACTTTTCTGTTTCGGGAACATAGGCAATAATGCTGTTTTGTTTCATTTTTGAAACAATTCTAACAATTCTTAATAATCTCTGGATTCGATCAGCCCCATTTGTCCAACCAAACATTACAGTATTTGATTGCATTCCTGCTAAACCGTTTGCTTGAATAATTCCAATAATGCCTTCTTCAAAATTAGGAACAATGTAAGCTTCAGGAAATGCTGTGATATTCTCATTTGCAAATTTTTCTTCCATTTCTCGCTGTATGTCCAGAGTATCTACATCCATATATCTGATATCACCGACTAATGTTCTACAAACGGTTACGATACCTTTATTTTGATTGAACCAATTAGCGATACGGGTTAATTTCATCAATCTGGAAGGATTGGATGAAAATAACAGGATATTTGGACGCCAATTTCTGGCAGCAGTTTGTTTTTCTTTCAGTTTAATCAAAGCTATTCTGGCTATTGAACTCCAAAGACCTGCCCTTACATCTCCCCAACTGCTTTTTAAGGCGTTTCTTTTGAGATACCAATATAGAATCAACTCAATAGATATAGCAATTACACATGCAATTGGATTAATGAGAAACATAACCACCCCTGCGCCAATACATCCAAACAGAGAAATGATCCAATGAACTTTTATGGTTGGCCGGTATGAAAGATCACCAACCAGTTTTTCAATAACTGCTGCTAAATTAATAGCAATATATAAGGTTAGGAAAAATACAGTTACCCATCTACCTACAGCATTAAGATCACCAAGGGCTACTGCCAAAAGTGCAATTCCTCCGGTTACCCAGGTAGCAATTGTTGGCTGACCGGTCTTGCTTGTGCGTCCTAATATCTTAGGGGCAATTTTATCAAGAGATAATGCCTGCAACACTCTTGGCCCTCCAAGTATACTTCCAAATGCGGAGGATAATATGGCTCCCCAAAGGCCGGGATAGACCAATACCATACCTAAAAAAGCAACCTTCGACCAGATAGGAAGTGCAGTAGTATCTATTCTTGCCATAGTAACACCATCCACTTTTGAGGTTACTGACAATGCAATTAGAATTAAAAGATAAATAAGTGTTCCTGTTACAATAGCTAATATTGTTCCTCTGGGAATTGATTTCTTGGGATCTTTAAGATCTCCACTCATTCCAATTCCAGCACTAAAGCCTGTAACTGCAGGGAAAAACACGGCAAAAACAAACCAGAATCCTTCAGGTGCAGAACGTTGATAATTTGGAACCATTTCAGGTGCTTGAAAACCGCCTGATAATACTCCGGTGAATAAAGCAACCACACTTAATCCAACAGCTATCATAATTGGAATCTGCATTTTCAAGCTTAAGTTTGCGCTTTTGCCGGCAACGGTTGTAGCAAAAACAATAATCAAAGCAGCCATTAATTGAACAGGAGGAACTCCCCACTCTACCGGCCAAAATGGAGCAATTGATTCAGCTAATCCAAAGGCATATAACGTCAGGCTAAAAGTTCTGCACAGAAACAGTGGAATTCCGATCGCTCCCCCAAGTTGAATACCCAGACTTCTGGAAATCATATAATATTCACCGCCAATACCTACCTTCATATTAGTAGATATTGCAGAGGCACTTAGACCGGTAATAAATGTAATTGTACTGGCAAGTAAAACAGTAAGTAGTGTTAAGGGTAAACCAAGATTGCCCAATACCCATCCAAACCTGAGGTACATCATTACACCCAGTATGGTTAGTACGCTTGGTGTAAATACGCCTAAAAAAGTGCCGAATTTTATTTGTTGAGGTGCAATCGTATTTGACATATAAAGTGGATTTCTTAATGGAAATTAGATATGCAAAATAGTTGTAAGAAGATGAAAGTAGGGATTACTTTGATTATTTCCTCTGTGTCCATTAATTTCTTTTTATTATGCTTATCTTGATATATTTATTTTATGAACTTTCATTTTTTTATTCAATAAAACCTAGCAGAAAAAACATTTTAAATACTATTATTGAACAAAGTAACAAAAAACAATCTATATAATAAAATAAACAATAAAAAAAGTTTAAATATTTTCAAAAAAAACAGAGCAGGATAAGGTAGTTGATGTTAGTGAGGATACAGGAGAACGAAAAAAAATAGCCGCGAATACGCTAATATAATTTGTGAATTAGCGGCTAAAAAAATCAGAAATGCAATTGTGGAAAATTAGGAGTTTATTGTTTAAAACAGAGATTGAATTTGATGACAAGTATCTATTTTAATTTGTTAAACCCCGTTGGGATTTCTAAGATCGATTTCATATTTATACCACAGGTTTTCACCTGTGGCTATTCACGTTTAACCACTTTGTGGTTTTATTTTGCGAATGTTCTCTTACTTGAGTCAAAAAATGTTTTTTGAAAAATGTTCATTAAATATTACTTATTACGAGAAAGTATATTTACTAAAGAAAATGCTTCCACAGCACATCAAAATATTATTTAGCCTTTATTTTTAATTAGAGTTGAGTGAAGGAGTTTTTAATCTATTTTGCTTTTAAAATTATTTTGCTTTAGTTAGTACCTGAGAGTACAACCCTGCAAATCAACATTTAATGTATCTGAATCCTTGTATACAATAAGTTTGGTAGATGGCGTAAATTCTTTTCCGGTTACCGGAGCTGCAGTGAATGAGATTGTTATGTCTTTCTCGAATTCTTTTTCAGGGTTTAATTCAATTTCAGCGTCCATAATTAGTCCGTCACCATATGTCCGGATTGTTATACTATCACCATTTGATGAGCCCGAAACAAGAAGTTTAACAGACATGAAACTGTTATGATTTTTTAAATACCATTCCTGTGTTTTCAGGTGAATATATGTATTGTTACTATTACCATATGTGCTGTCTTCTACCTGGCAGTTAGTAATTGATTCAGTTTTATTTTCTGCTTCTTTGGAACAAGAAGTTAATATGGATAATCCGATTAAAACAATGATATACCATTTCATAAATTCAATTATTTTTTTGTTAATATTAATTCTAAGATATTGTGTGTATGATGTTTTGGCTGAAAATCAATCCTGTAGTATTCACGTGTGTAAATAACTCTAAAATTGTTAACTGATGTAAGAATGTCTTCTTTGTTATTTTGATTTTGGATTGTACCATCTGAAGCAACTATAGAAAGATTGAAATGAATCAGTAAGAATCCGTTTGGCTTTAAGGTTCTGTAAATTTCATTTAAGGCTTTACTCCTGTCAACATATTGTATTACATTGATCATGTAAAATGCATCAATTGAGTCATTTTCAAAACTCAGGGTTTCTGCATCTTCGATATAAAAATTCTGTTTTGGGTATTTCAATTTTGCTTTTTCTAATTCAATTAATGAAACATCAGTGCCGATTGCCTGGTATCCACATTCATTGAGTTGGTTTACAAAATGCCCATCGCCACAGCCTAATTCAATGATCTCTCCATTAAAATTAATGTCTTTCAAATGGGAATATAATATTTCTAAATCCGAACTAATGGGATTTCCTAAAACCTGATGGTTAACTTTCGATTCAATCTTGTTCTTTCTCATATAAAAATAATTTTATACCCAATGTTTGAACGATTTGACTCATTAAATGAACTTCGATTAATTTGGTTTTTCGATGCCAAAAGATTTCAGATATTCGCCAAGAGGTTTTAATCCGGCACTTTTTCGCAGGCTGTCAATTACCTCAAGGTTTTCGACAGGATAGAGTTCCAATTTCTTAAGGGAATCATTATATACCATCTGGCTACCATAAATTTGCTTTTGGCCTTTAAACATTTTTATCCGGTCAATATACAATGCCAGGCTGCTCTTTGATAATTCATTGCTATCGGCAGCCTGCTGCATAATTGGTACATATTTTTCCATAACAAAAGCGTTGCCGCAATGTTGCAAAACTAAAAATGCAGCATCAGTTGCCGTATCACCTAAGACTGTTCGTTTAGGCCAACCAATTTCACTAATTATTCTTTCAATCCGGAATAAATTCAAAGAATCTTGAATATGTTCAAGTTGATATGTATTTTGAATTGTGTCCGAATCCCAATCATATATCATTTCTAGTGAGTCTGTTAGCAATCTGTATTTTTGATCGAGAATGAAAATGTTTTCAAGTTCGGTTTTATACTTTTGATAATCAATTGCATTTGACTTTTTCTTTTCTTCGGTATCACACGATTGAATAACGAAAATGATTGCTATTATTACTATTATTGTATTTTTCATTATACAAAAGGTATTATTAACTTATTGATATTTATTTTATAGCTCCGAAAGTTGAAAAGATTGGAATAATAATCAATAAATCAGCACCTGCATGAAACAAAATTGAAGCCCACAAACTTTTCGTATAGTGGATTAAATAGCCCCAGACAAATCCCAGAATCAATAAGATTGTAATAAAGAAAATCAAATCGGAAGTATAACTTACTTGAATATGTGATACTGAAAATACTATTGACATTAATAAAATCGACAAATAAGGATGTATAAAATTATTGAGTTGTTTTAAGAATATTCCTCTAAATAATAGTTCTTCCATAAATGCATTTGAAAATACAAATAGTAAAATCCATCCAATTTCTCTTTTTAGAAAATTCATTTCAATTGGGTTCTCGGGATTGTTAATTGCTAAATAACCCAAAATAATGAATGATATGATGCCAATTAAAAGTCCTTTAATAAGTTTACCTTTTTTTAAATAGAAATCTTTTAGTCTAAATCCTCCAATTAGCAAAACCGATATTAACACAATACTTATAACAAAACTATCGCTCAATTTAGCAAGTGATACACCTTTAGTAGATTCAATATTCAAATTCCAAAAATTTACTGTAAAAAATGAAACTATTAAAAAAGATAAATTAACAGTCATTAAAATAAAAGCTAAATTCCCTATTTCTCTTTTTCCTTTTGCACTAAATATTTTCCATAAACTAATAAAGGCAAATATCAATCCTAAACGGATAATTAATAATTCGTTAGTTGAAAAACATCCTGTAATTGACATATTTATTAAAAAGACAATAAGTACGCCGATTAAAATTGTAAAAAATGAAACTAGTTTAATTCTTTTCATAAGATTATGTGTGTTTGTTCTTTATTATTTAGAATTTTTTATACTTTTTTAATTCGGTTCTTTTTCATTTTTATATAATTTAGTAAAAAAATATTCATTTGTGGCTAACTTTTAGGGTAAGCGGCTGTTTTAATATAGATTATACATTGTTACCTGTTTTTTTATTTGGTTCAATCAAGTCCCACATATTTCCGTATAAGTCTTCAAATACCGCTACTTTTCCATATCCAAAATCTCTTTCCTGGATTTTACTTTAAGCTTTGAATAAATGCTATTTGCATGTGATTTAACAGTACTAACACTAACTGAATTTATTTCGGCAATTTCCTTATTGGATTTGCCTTCCTGCAATAGAACTAATACTTTTCGTTCCTGGATAGTTAATTTGCTTATTGGGTTTTTTCTTTTTCTTCCATAAAATTTATAGGAAATATAAATTAATATTGTAATAATGACTAATCCGACTGTTAGTATAATAATATTCCAATTTGATTCTGAATTTATGCCTAATTGTTTTCTAAAGGTTTTGAAATATTCAGTTTGATTACTTTTCCATAGTCTTAAGTAGCTATGGTAATATTCAGGATTCATCTGGAAATCTGTGACAAAATTGCTCTGATAGATGGCCAAAAGTGAAACAAGAGGAAGGGAACAAGTATCGGCATAATGCCTAAGCTTTTCAAATATCGCGTCCTGAATTAACTCTCTTTTTGTACTGGAACCATAGTAGTCAACAGAATCTAAAACATTAATTAGAACCGATATATTCTTAAGTCCTTTATTTGGTTGAAAACCTTCTATTTGAAGATTATTAAAAAGCTTTTTACCTGGATGCGACAATAAACTGATTTTTGAATTTTTTTCAGCAAAAAGGAACATATGATTGTGATCCTTGCCTCCAATAATTAATGATGTAGGAGGATCTTCTTTTTTTGAGAAATGTATTCTGTATAAATGGTTTTCTTGTGATAAATATTTTGTTTGAAATACGAATCTTCCGTTGGGGTCCACATTGACTCTTTCAATAATATTGTTGTAAGAGATAGTGTTTAGCTGATTAAAATTTGGTATTATTGACAAATAGGCAATTGTTGACCATTTTGTAGAATCAATATGTAATTTACCCTGGATCTGAGTATACCCTGATAATGTTATTAGACTTAACAAAATGATCAACAATAATGAATTTTTGTAGAACTCCCTCACGATTATTCCATTTTTGACTTCAAGTCTTCCTCAATCTGTTCCATTTCGAGCATGTCTGCTTTGGGGTGATAATAAAGCAGGCTACCAATGCTCATATCTCCTTTAGCCTCATTTGGCTTTATTTTAATAATCCAATCGCCTATAAGTGGATATCTAAAGGTTTTTTCTAAACTTCCCCTTACTGATTCTTCAACGGTAGTCCTTTTACCCGTTTTTAGATTGCTATCTGTTTTAATTGTGAAATTCCCTTTAAGATTTCCTTTTGGGTCCAATAATTCCAGTTGTATTTCACCCTCTGTGACAGTACATTCAATTTTTACTTTAAAAAAGTTGTACTCGTCAGTAACTTTAATTTTTACTTCTAATGTTTCTGATTCTTTTTCAAATCTAAGATGTTTTTGCCTTTCCATTTTTATGTATTCCTGGGAAAAACAGGTTGAACTAATTGCAAGCATTGAAACAAATAAAATTGCTGTGATTTTGATTAGAGTTTTCATAATATAAAATTAATGATTATTAAATAAATTATCGAGGCAAATTTACCTCTACAATACCCAATTGGAAAGAAATATAGGATTGAAAAGGTATCTAGGAAAGTATGAAAAGTGGATATTAAACCTTTCTGCATCTTTTATAAACTATTTAATTGAGTCCTAATACTTTTTTTAAAATACAAATATTCTTTAATTACTTTAATAATAATTTTGATAAGATGGTATCCAAACCAAAATAACATTGTAACAGAGAAGCTTCTTCCCAGTAATATTAATCATTTTTATCATGTTTTTTTCATTTTTCTTGTTAAAAATTTAGGCAGTTTAAAATTCATTTCGCATTTATTATGTTAATTTAAAAATGGTTCAACTTTTTCAATAATATTTCTTATTTGTTTATTTGTCAGCAAATCCAATTGCTGAAGTGCCGGCTTATTTTTATCAAATCCTTTAATCATGTTTTTGTTCTGATCCATCCAATCCGATATGATATTCAGGAGCTTTCTGTTTGCCAGTCCATGTGGAGTATTGTTTGTCTCCAATGGTATATCTATCATAGGATAGGATGAGAAATAAATTTGAGATAATGTAGCCCTGAACTCAAGCTCAGTATCATTACGGAGTTTTGATTTTGACAGTGTATTAAAATCAATGGCATGCCTTCCTTCATGATTGATTATATGATTATTGGTGATTTCATTATATTTGGATATGAAAGCCTTCCGCAGGTCATCATTTTGGAGTCCTGTTGTTTTTAAAGAATCCAGTATTTCTGAATAAATATTGAATCTTATCCTATCGTAAACGCCTGATAATTTCATGTTTTCATCATCATAATTTATTGAATTATCCTGTTCGCTGAGCTGTGCTATTTCCTCTTCCCATTTTAACAGGGATTTTCTGTTGCTTATCTTATTCCAGTAATAAACCGGATTTTCGAAGGCGGGCTCCCTGTATTGCACGATTATCTCGCCATTTGCATAACCCGAAAACCCGTAATACCCGGTAAACCAGCCCCAATAATTATTTAAGAACCTTTGGTCAAGAACCACAAATTGTATTACAGCCGTATGGCCAAACTGTTCAATCAATATGGTATCATCAATGATTGCATGGCCACCTATATAAAAACAGATATTACTGTAAGTTCCGGTGTATATTTTTGCTTTAAACCTTTTATATATCTCCTCATAAAATACTTCTTTTGAGTATGAGGGTTTCTGATCATTCCAATACAGGGCTTTCCATATTTTTTTTTGAATTAATTTTATATCACTTTTGACTTTCTTAATATTATTTGCATTTGTTAGAGCAATATCTTTATAATACCCGTAAATTCTATTTTCTATTTGTTTAACAAATTCATAATAGTTTACAATATCGCTAATTTGAGCATTCTCAGTACCTGAACTATTAGGTAAATATATATTCAGGAAATAAGCAAATTCGTAAAATCCGGAAGCGGCAAGACTCACAATAAGTTGATCTCTGTCCTTTCGGCTTAAATCTGATTTGTTCCAACAGTATAAAACATCGGACAACGTTTGCTGTGGTTGAGTAAGCAGGCCTTTTGCCTTCCGGCCTTCCGGGACATTGAAATATAATTGCCAGGCATTCATTGCTTTTGGTCCTTCTTTCAAAAGCAAGGCTAATCCCAATTGTATTTTTGCTGCTTTGAGTTTCCCGGGTTCTTTCTTATTAACGATTTCAATTTTTTGGAAAGCGTTATTTAGAATTACCGTATCTAAAACCTGGTTTTGTTTTATGTTTTCAAAAGCTTCATTTAATACCATATCCGCATATGCTGCAGTTACAAGATTTAGTTTTTTGTCGGATTTTAATTTACTGATTGCTTGTTGATATACTTTTTTTGCCTCTTCAAAATTTTTAGATTCCTTTTCGTAATCAATTAAATCTTTAAAAAGGTATGCTTCGTATTTTTCCAGTTCAATTGATTTTTTTACATACTCTCTTGCCTTATCCAATTCATTATAAAAATGCCAGGAAATATATGCGAGCTTTCGGCCTGCTAAGGCTCTGTCATCATCATTTGTTTCATGATTTTGGAATATTGTTTGGTATGATTCTGATGCATTAATTAATTCCAAACCATAGAAATAATTATCTGCTTTACTGATGTCTTCCTGAAGGAAAGCCTGTTTTGTAAATACGATTATAAATATGCAGGCAATTAAAAGTGTAAATCTCATTTGTGATTTTTTCTAAACGAATAATAATCCTCAAAAACAGTTGTCAGGTCTGTTTCAATTATCTTACCGGCTCTCAATAACTGTACTTTCAGGGTATCCCCTTTATTGGAGTTGTAATATAAATCCTTAAAACGGGAAATGTCATCTTCTGATTTTAATATCAGGTTATTTACCGAAGTAAGTACATCCTCAACCTGAAGATTGTCTTTAAAAGGCGATCTTCCTGAAATATAGTCCAGGCATATTCCCGTGTCAGTTGCTTTGAAATATAATCCTAAGGGTTTTGGTTGTTCAGCTTTTATGGGCTCTGTTTCTGCAAATACGATTAGCAACTCCGGAAAGAACTCTTTAAAAGATTCATATTTATCCCTGTTTGAATCATAATACTCCATTTTTTCTTTCAACAAGGGAAGCAATGTGAAACCCAGGCGAAGATTCCTTTTGGAATTCTCTTGTGCATACTTTTTATATCCGGCTTTTTTGAGCAGTATGCTTTCGCAAGCCCTTACAAGGTGTTCATGGCAAAAGGCAAACCAACCGGCATAATTCGAAAGAAAAGGGCTATTGAAATATTCCGATAAATGTTCATACTTATAAAGTTCTGCTCTATTTTCTTCACAAACAGGATTTACAAATGAATGACCATATTCATGAAATATCAACATCTTTAAATCATCGTTATTGAAATAGGGAATTCCGTTTTCCATACCATCAAAACCTGTAATAAAATATGCCGTTGTATGCTCTTTGTTTTTCACCTGTGGTCCAAAGCTTATTCCATTAAATAATGGGGATAAAATAAATACATACTTGTCTTTTTTTTCACCGTAAAAGGTTTCCATCTGTCCTAAATAGTTAGTATAATTTTCCGAGTGCTTTAAATCCTGAATTATTGAATCATGCCATGGCTTATTTTCCTTCCAAAAACTTTTGAAATCGGTATCTTCCGCAAATTGGTTTAGTTTTTCAATAAATTCCTTTACAACAATTGTGTCGATCTGTGATGTTGAATGTAATGGGAATGGGACAGCTTGCTTTAATGGCAAACTGTCGTACCATAAAATAACAGATGCCGGATCATCGAAATTCCAATTCTGACCTGCTTCATTGTACCACTCAATGCTGGGATGCTTACTATACTTGTCAAAATGAGCTTTCATATTATTATAATATTTATACTCTGTGGTTTTAAACTTTCCAAAATAATCCCAATATGAGTAATTCATCAGGATTGTTAGCAATTCCATTTTGGGATCAACTTTTAGTTCAAAATTTGGTTCTTTTTGGCTTTGTTGTGCTATTAGAAGATGTGGAACTAAAATTATTAGTATACAAAAGACTTTTAATTTCATCATGATTCATTTTAATGTTGGGGTATATGCATTTAGTAATTTACGAAATAAAAGATTTTTTAATCTATTTTTTATGAATGAGCATTAATTTCAGAATGGAGCTTTATTAATAATTGTCGGTAATGTTCAGGCTTGTTTTTTATAATATCTTCATCAAATTCAGACAATACCAAATCAATAAATAAATGTGCAACGATTTCTTCAGGCGAATACGAATCGTATCCCGTCTTATCATAAAAATCTATAAAGTCCGACTTCTGTTTAATTACCGGTTTTCCGGTTTCGTCATATACCGAAACCCATTCCCCTCCTTTTCGCTCAATTTGATGTAAATATGATTCCACATATACTAATAATGTACTGATCCTTCCTTTAAATTCGATGTATCCTTGCCAGGCAGGGTATTTCGACAAAATGAGCATGCAGTAATCCTTTTCGGTTTTTGAGTTTTTGTCGGTTAATCTTATTTTATAAAATCCGGGTTTGTCATCAGGATTATAAATCAGTTTTGATAAAACTTCAGAATCCAATACCAGGTTATTAATAGGTTCAAAACCGATGATTTCATATAACTTACTTCTTTTTTCAGGATTATTCGTTGAATAAACATGAAACAATTCATGCACCATTACCCTCGTGAAATATCTTTTCAAATAACCTAAAAAAGGTAAGTATACTGAAGAAATGCGCATTTTTCCCTGCGGACAAACTATAGCATTCCCCATAGTATGAAATCCACCAAATTCCTGCTTCCCAGTGGTAAGTATCATATAAATCGTATCCTGCAAAACATCAGGCCAGGTTTGTTCAATCATCTCATAAGCTTTGACTAAACGCTTAGTGATAAATCGTTTATCAATGTCTTTCCAATTCAATATTTGATCTTTAAGGAATTCCTGATATTCATTTTTACAGGCTTCAAGGTCTTTGCCCTGCATTTCTTTTTCTAAACGTAATTGAATATCGAGTCCGGAGAAGTTATCCAATAATTTATTGTTAAGGTAAAAATTATATCCTTCATCTGCATTAAGGAATTTAAAAGTTTTGCCATTTGGCATTAGTAAATATTCATTTGAGTATGCCAACGAGTTAACACCAAATAAAAACACGGTCCAAATTGCTACTAATAACACTAATCCCAATATTGAATACTTCATCAGTTTTTTTATTTTTTTTAGTTTCATAGCTATGTGGTGATATTTTTTAAATAGCTACAGCCCTGATGCCAATGTTTTTTTGTCGTTTTTGCGGCTGAATTAATATGTTTTCGTTCCAAAAGTTTTACAATATCGAGGTGGAAACTATCATACTCAATATTTTTATGTACTTCTTCTAAAAAAGCCATCTCAAAAACAAATACAGTTTTTTTCAAATATTCCAATGTTTCCAGCACTACCTTATTCTTACTGTTCTCAGTTAACTTGTTATGGAACAACCTATCAAGTTGTATTCTTTCTTTATTTGTTTTTGCATGAATTTTCTTTTCAATAATTTGCAATAACTGCTTAATATCATTATTTGAATATTCACTTAATGATACAGCGTATTCTTCCAATATTCCAATTAATCCGTAGGTTTGTTTTGCCTCCTCAATAGTTAAAGTTCTTACACAAAAGCCAATATTGGGGATATACTGAATGATCCCTTCATGTTCTAATTGGGTTAAAGCCTCTCTTATGGGCGTGACACTGGTTTCTAATGTTCTTGCCAGTTCAGCCAAAGAAATTTTTTGCCCTGCTTTAAGCTCTCCGCTAAACAATTGATCATTAATTATTTTCCTGACCTGATCTCTGAATGTAATTTTTTGTACTTTCATACATCATATATCGTATACGATGCAAGAATACAAAAAATATTTTGTTCTGAATACATTTTTTAAAAAAAGTTTTGATTTTGGTTATGATAAGATTCCGCAACGTAGGTCTGATAATAGAAATTACCGGGGTAAGATTTGAAAGTTTCCCTTAATTAGCCCCTATGTTTGCAATTTTAAAAGAACCTCTGGTGAATTATCTTCGCCCTCGGAACTTAAAAATTACAAATATGAAGAACAAAAATAATCAATTAGATTTTAGTGGACAAGAC
>Ga0233437_1004126_pt1 | contig 17669 bp, 17 predicted proteins | sample SI_122_August201_FD_182714 | JGI IMG/M metagenome (GOLD analysis project Ga0233437, IMG submission 182714) | Seawater microbial communities from Saanich Inlet, British Columbia, Canada - SI_122_August2016_200_MG | ecosystem: Environmental > Aquatic > Marine > Inlet | place: Canada: British...
TCGGTCAATCATCCGTGATAAATGGCGAACGCCTCCTTGTTTTTGCCTCAATTGACTTGCTCCTTGGATTAAAAGCAAAGATTAAAGCAAATTTTTTGGATATTAGCAAAAATTGTCAGGTGTTAAGGTTCAGGCCTTCTCGCAAAGCCAGCACCCGTTCCGTCGTATCCACAATTACCTTAGTCTTATAATCAAGCTCAATATTCACGCTATCGCCCACCTGTTTATTACCAAAGTTGGTAACACGTAACGTTTCAGGAATAAGGTGTATCATAAAAAAACCGTTCGGATCAGTGTTGCCGACGGTGAGGCTGCTGCCGTCGACGGCGATGAATCCTTTTTGGAAAATGTATTTCATCCAGTTTTTTGGGCATTGGATCTTTAAGGTTAGGTTGTTTTCTGATGTTTCGATGTTGGCAATAGTGGCGGTGCCGTCGACGTGGCCTGCGACTTCATGGCCGCCGATCTCATGACCTAGTTGCATGCTTCTTTCGATGCTGACGTTTTGTTGGGGTACTAAGTCGCTTAGCGTGGTTTTATCCAGTGTTTCTTGCATGGCGTGAAACGTGACGATGTTGTTTTCAAGGCTCACTACGGTTTGACAAACGCCATCGACAGCGACGCTTGCGCCGATGTTTAGATTCTCAGACATTGTCTTGTTGAGCTGGACGCTATAAATAATAAGCCCTGGTTTTTTGATAACCTCAATCACAGGGAAGAGACCTTGTGTGATACCTGAATACATGGGTTGATTACTCCGGTTGTTTTTTGTTGTGATCTCTCGCAAAGAAGGTATACATGGTCGGCACGACAAACAAGGTGAAGAGTGTGCCAATGAACATGCCGCTTGCAATCACTAGGCCAATGTCAAAGCGACTAACAGCACCTGCACCTGTGGCAAGGATTAAAGGTAGTACGCCAAAGATCATAGATAAAGTCGTCATAAGAATCGCACGTAAACGAATGCCTGCGGCTTTTTCAATGGCGTCACGAATCGAAAGCCCTTCGTTTTCCTGCAGCTTGTTGGCGAACTCTACCATAAGGATGCCATGTTTACTGATAAGGCCAACGAGGGTAATTAAACCAATCTGGGTATAAATATTAATACTTGCTGCACCGAGATTCAAAGGTATTAAAGCGCCGCAAATCGACATAGGCACACTAATTAAAATAACGACAGGATCACGGAAACTTTCAAATTGCGCGGCTAGAACTAAGAAGATAATAATGATCGCAAAGAAGAGGGCGAAAATTAGCGCGCTACCTTCTTTAACGTATTGTCTGGATTCTCCGGCGTAATTGTAGCTAAATCCTTTGGGCAGTATTTGTTGCGCAGCGGTTTGAAGATAAGCCAAGCCTTCACCAATGGTTAATCCTGGCATCATCATGGCGCCAATGGTCGCTGAATTAAGCTGTTGAAAGCGAGCCAACGCATTGGGTTCGACCGAATGTTTAATCGTTACCACGGTGGAGAGAGGGATCATTTGGTTGTTGGCGGCCCTCACATAAATATGATTAAGTCGCTCTGGGTTCAGTCGGTATTTTCTTAAAATCTGCGGAATGACTTTGTAACTGCGGTTTTCCATGCTGAAGTAATTAACGTAGTTTCCGCCCAGATTGGTTGACAGCGCATGGGCGATATCTTGCATCGTTAATCCGAGTTCTGCGACCTTGGTGTTATTGATATCGATAACCAATTGAGGTTTGTTATATTTTAACGAGTTATCCGTAAAGATAAACAAGCCACTTTTCTTCGCCTTTTCTTCGATTTGTTCCGAGAGCTGGAAGAGTTGTTGATAGCCACCCGTTGTTGAAATAATAAATTGAATCGGTAAGCCACCGCTATTACCCGGCAACGAAGGTAGAGGGAACACGGAAGCCTTTAATCCAGCGATGCCATGCAGTGCTTTTTGTATGATGGGTTGAAGTTTTTGTTGAGAGAGCTTTCGATCGTCCCACGGTTTTAAAATTTCACCCGCAATTACATTGTTGACGGTGCCCATGCCATTAACAATAAAATAATCTTGCGTTTGAGGCAGTTTTTTAAAGATTTGTTGAATTTGGTTTGTGAATTTTTCCACATAATCTAAGTTGGCGTATTCAGGTGCGGTTGCAGAAACAAAAACGGCGCTTTGATCTTCAGTGGGCGCTAATTGTTTTTGTGTGTTGGCATAAAGGAAATAACAGCTTAGTAAAACAACGATGGCAAACAGGGCGGTGACTGGCCGATAATTTAATGAGCCATGTAAGCGGCGTTCATAAAACGTTCTGCATTTATTAAAGGTAACATCCACCAGGTTTGCAAATCGACCTTGATCGCGCTGCAGGATCTTAGAGCACATCATAGGGGATAAGGTTAATGCGATGACGCCTGAAATTACCACAGACGAGGCCAGCGTAAACGCAAATTCTTTGAAAAGCGCACCGGTTAAACCGCCCATAAAGCCGATAGGCGCATATACAGCAGCCAATGTGATGGTCATGGATATGACAGGCGTTGCAATTTCTCTTGCGCCAATGATGGAGGCTTGGAATGGTGTTTTCCCTTCTTCAATGTGTCGATGAATATTTTCCAGAACAACAATGGCATCATCCACCACCAGCCCAATGGCCAAGACCATGGCTAATAACGTGAGTAAGTTTAAAGAATATCCCAGGGCGAGCATGAGCGATGTCACGCCGATGAGTGATAGAGGAATGGTGATGATGGGGATAAGCACCGAGCGCAATGATCCTAGGAATAAAAAGATCACGATGATCACAATGATAGTCGCTTCAATCAGTGTCTTAACCACTTCATGAATGGCTGAGCGAATATAAACAGTGGCATCGTAAACCACGTGCCCTGTGAGCGTGGGGGGGAACTCTTTTTCAAGCTGAGGGAGCTTTCCTCTGATTTGAGAAATGACATCTAATGGGTTGGCCGTTGGGGTGGCCGTGATGCTGATAAAGGTGCCTTGTTTACCATTAAAGTAAACGGACGAATCATAGTTTTCAGCACCCAGTTGCACCTTGGAAACATCACGTAATCGAACGACCTGACCGTCTTGCGATCTAACTACAATATCTTGAAACTGTTTTTTAGTGTGTAGATCGGTGTTGGCTTTGATTTCATAGGCAACGTACACGCCTTTCGTACGACCGGCGGCGGCTTGGAAGTTGTTGGCGGCCAGCGCATTCGTAACATCGGTGGGCGTTACATGAAAGGCCGCCATTTTTTGCGGGTTCAACCAAATGCGCATGGCAAATACATAGCCGCCAAGTAGTTGTGCCTGAGAGACGCCTTGAACGGTTTCTAGCCGGGGTTGAACAACGCGCGTTAGATAATCGGTGATTTGTTCGGGCGTCATTTTGTCGCTGTTAAAACTTAAATACATCAAGGCAATTTGATCACCGGTACTTTTGGTGATGACGGGATTTTCCGCCGCTTTAGGGAGTTGGTTCATCACGGCCTGGACTTTGCTCATGACGTCGGTAAATGCTTTATTGGGATCGAAGTTCAAAAGCACGTGGATAGTGATAGTGCTTATACCCATCGTGCTGCTTGATGTCATGTAATCAATGCCATCGGCGCTCGCAACGGATTTTTCGATCGGTGTGGTAATAAAGCCTTGAATCAATTGAGAGCTGGCGCCCGGGTAAGACGTTGTCACGGTGATGACGGTATTATCCATTTTTGGATATTGACGTAGAGGCAAGGTATTAATGGCGCGCAAACCAAAAAGAAGAATGAGCAGGCTGACAACCGTTGCCAATACCGGTCTTCGTATAAATAGATCTGTAAATTTCATACTTAATGGCTCAATTATTCTGCGCGTAATACTTTGGGCGCTTGGTTAATGTTCGCAGAGTTGTTCACGATAACGCGACCGTTGTTGTGAAGTTTTAATTGGCCGGAGCTTACAACCACATCGCCGGGTTTAACACCTTGCAAAACTTGCACTAGATTACTTCGGCTATCGCCCAGTGAGACGTAGACGCGTTTAACGATATAAGTCGGCTTGGCTTTCGCGGTTGTTTTTTTCGTTGCTTTTTTTTGTGGTTGTTTGTCGGGATAAACAATGTAAACGGAATCGCCGTAAAGCGTGTAATTAATGGCGGTTTGAGGAATGACGGTGACTTTTAGTTTGGAGGGCATTAAGACTTTAACATTGGCAAACATACCTGGTACAAGAATCAGTTTGTTATTGGGTAAGTTAGCTTCAATTTGAATGTTACGTGTCTCGTTGTTCACTTCTGAATTGATGGCGATGACTTTACCGACGAAAGTATCTTTAGGGTAGGTGTCAATTTTTACATGAATCGTTTGCCCGATTTTAAGCTGGCTTAAATATTGTTCCGGTGTGGAGAATAGAACGCGCAAAGGGTTCATTGCTTGCAGTGATGTTAGCTTGTCGCCGGGATTCAGGTATTGGCCTAAGTTGGCTATGCGAATGCCGATCTTGCCTGCGAAAGGGGCTTTAATGATTTTTTGGTCAATGACGACTTTGGTTTTGTCGACATTGGTTTGCGCTTCTTGCAACTTGGCTTTGGATTCATCAAAGGCGGATGCAGAGACAAAGTGTGTTTTAAAGAGTTTTTGTTGTCGTTGGAAAGTGACCTTGGCGAGTTGCAGTGCGGCTTCATAGTTTTTTAAATCCTGCGTGTCTATGGCAATATTTTGACCAATCAAAAGCTGGTGTTCTTTAACTTGTTCGCCGGACTGGAAGTAAATTTTATTAACCTGGCCTGCCTGTTGCGCGGTGATGTTTACGCCATTAAACGCGCTGATTGAGCCTACGGCTGAGATATAGGGCGTCCAGGAGACTTGCTTGGCGACAGCGGTTGAGATAGTCACAGGCGGGGGCTCATAATGCGCAAAAAATTGGTTTTTCATATGATTGCGTAATGCATCAAAGCCAAAGATGCCGCCGAAGACGATCACCAAGACGATGATCATGATCACCATGCGTTTTTTCATTCAACATGTCTCATTAGATTAGTTAACTTTATGATAGTACGGTGATTTGTTTGTGACGGCAATAGTTTTAGTGAGGAAAGATGCGCCTATTTAGTCCATCCAGATCAAGCTAGCCATGCGCCCTGTTTCCTTGTCGCGACGATACGAGAAAAACAAGCCTTCTTCCGTATAAGTGCAGTGTTGGGCGCCGTAGATTTGGCGGATGCCGAGTGTGTTGAGGTAGATTTTAGCCAAAGCATAAATATTGCAAAGCCAGCTTTGGCGTTCTGGCTGAAAAGTAAAAGCTTTGGCTGTGCCGGGGTTATAGGTTTGGAAAATATTTTTAACGTCTTTGCCGACTTCAAAAGCCGTTGCACCGATAGCAGGGCCAAACCACGCCATTAATGCTTCGGGCGGACTTTGTAAGCGCTTCACGGCTTGTGTAATAATCCCTTGAGCCAGTCCTCGCCAGCCGGCGTGTAGGAGGGCGATTTCAGTGCCCGTCTCGTTACAAAGGAAAATAGGCAGGCAATCGGCCGTTAAAATGGCGCAGACTTGCTGAGGTTTATCGGTGTAGCTGCCATCGGCTTTGATGTTGGTTTGATGGTCGTCGCCGTGAATGATGGTAGATCCGTGAACCTGCTTCAGCCATAACGGTGGGCTGGGCAGTGATAGATGTGTGTTTAACTGTTCTCGGTTTTTAAGTACGGCGTGGCGATCATCGCCGCAGTTGAAGCCGAGGTTAAGGGTGTCGCGAGGAGGCTGGCTAACGCCACCTGTGCGTGTGGTGGTGAGCGCGTGAATATTGTCGGGGGCTGGCCAGTCTGCGTGTAGGTATTGCATATTAGAGCTGCTCCATAAGTGCGACAAAATCCTCCGGAAGTGGCGCAGTGAAAAGCGTTTCTTCATTGGTTGTCGGGTGGATGAAGGCCAGTTGATAGGCATGCAGCGCCTGTCGTTTAAATTGTTTTAAGGCGGCTTTCAATGGTTCACTTGCACCTTTAGGTAGGTAAAGGCGGCCGTAGGTTTGATCGCCTACCAGTGGGTGTTTAATGTGTGTCATGTGGACACGAATTTGATGGGTTCGTCCTGTTTCTAATTGGACTTTAAGTAAGGTGAAATCAGGGAATTTTTTCTCGATCCTAAAATGAGTCACCGCTGATTTGCCAGTGGTGTTGATGGCCATTTTTTGGCGTTGCTTGGGGTGGCGACCGATCGGAAGGTCGGTTGTGCCGCCGCTGATGAGCTCGCCGTAGACTAGCGCTAAATACGTGCGCTTGACGGTGCGTGCTTGCAATTGTTGAATCAGACTATGGTGTGCCGTCGGTGTTTTGGCGATGACCAACAGCCCCGTAGTGTCTTTATCGAGGCGATGCACGATACCGGCGCGTGAGAGTGTGTTTAACGTTGGGCAGTGATGCAAGAGGGCGTTGAGCAAAGTGCCTGAAGGACGCCCTGCGCCGGGATGGACAATAAGCCCCGCGGGTTTGTTGATCACGATGATCTCATCGTCTTCTGCAATAATATCGAGCACGATATCTTCCGCTTTGTTTTGTGTTTGGACATCCAATGTAGCATCCAATAGGACCTCTTCGCCGCCGGCGACTTTGGTTCTGGGCCTGCTGGGAAGGCCGTTGACGGTGATGTATTCTTTTTTGATCCACTCCGTAAGTGTGGAGCGAGAATAATCTGCCCATATTTTTGCAAGGGCTTGGTCTAGGCGCTCGCCTGCGTGTTCGTCGGAGAGTGTGATCTGTCGTTGTATTTTGTTCATATTGAGTACTGTTTCTATGTGATTAAGGTAATTAGGGGTAATTGTAGCATTGCTTCTTAATCCTCGCTATAATCCCTCAGCTTTATCAGTAATAACATCAGGTTTTTAATGAAAAAATATCTTTTAATGACATTGGCTGCTGTATTGACCTTTGGGCTTTCTGGGTGTGCAACGAATAAAACCGTGGAAGACGTAGGCGCAGCCTACAAAGGCAAATCTGAACGACAAATTTATGTCGCGGCTGAACAAAATTTAATCGCGGGTAACTACAGCGACTCCACGAAAGCGTTTGAAGCGCTGGATACGTTGTATCCTTTTGGTAAATACGCACAATCCGCGCAGCTAGATATCATTTACGCTTACTATAAGAACGGTGACGTGCCTTCAACCTTGGCCGCCGCTGATCGTTATGTCCATTTGTACCCAATGGGTTCCCATGTTGCTTACGCGTATTATATGCGAGGTTTGGCCGAGTTTTATGAAAATCAAAGCGTGTTAGATCGTTATTTTTATACGGACTATGCGCAACGTAATTTGGCGCCTATGCGCAAAGCATTTTTGGATTTTAGCGAGCTTGTGTATCATTACCCTAAAAGCAAATACACGCCTGATGCGAAAAAGCGCATGATTTATATTCGCAACGTAATGGCACGCCATGAGCTGGAAACAGCGGAGTTTTATTACAACCGTGAAGCCTATGTAGCCTCAGCGAACAGGGCGCATGAAGTGGTTCGACATTATCAACAAAGTACATCGGTGCCGGGTGCATTGGTGATGATGATTGAATCGTACGCCAAGCTAAAAGATAAGGTAGATGCGGCGCGGGCTTTGAATGTGTTAAAGCTTAATTATCCCCAAAATGCGTCTATTCCCTCATTAACGCGTGAAGTCGCGCGCATATCTGCTTAATCATTTTATTTAATTACTATTAGGAGAAACTCAATGATTGTTTTTGAAACTGGTATGGGCAATATTAAAATCGAGCTAGATCATAAAAACACCCCGGTAACCGCGAAGAATTTCGAGGATTACGTGAAAGAAGGTTTTTACGATAATGTTATTTTTCATCGTGTGATCAATGATTTCATGATCCAAGGCGGTGGCTTTGAACCTGGTATGCAGGAAAAACCAACGAAAGCATCGATCACGAACGAAGCCAAAACAGGCGGCAAGAATGAGCGTGGTACACTTGCGATGGCAAGAACGATGGACCCACATTCGGCGTCAGCACAGTTCTTCATTAATGTTAAAGACAATGCCTTTTTAAACTTCAAATCTGAAGATGGCAGTGGCTGGGGCTACTGTGTATTCGGACGCGTGGTTGATGGTATGGATGTGGTTGATAAGATCAAAGGAGTTAAGACAGGCTCGAAGAATGGACATGCTGATGTGCCGTTGGAGGATGTTGTGGTTGATAAGGCTTATGTTGTTGAAGAATAAGATGAGTTGAGAACCAAAAAAAACCACCTAAGGGTGGTTTTTTTATTTTGGCGGAGAGGGAGGGATTCGAACCCCCGGAGCCATTGCTGGCTCAACGGTTTTCAAGACCGCCGCATTCGACCACTCTGCCACCTCTCCGACCAGGACGACAAGGATACCTGAAAGTTAAATTAGCTTAAAGGGATTTTTTAAGATTTATTGTGACTTTCATGAAAAGACCTGTAGAGTAATAAATAAGAGGTTGTCTTAAAACGGAGTGAGACATAACCTACGGCAGTTATAGTCCTTGCATTATGTGTTGTTTTATCTAATAATAATGCCAGGACGTTACTAATAAACAAATGAGAGAGGACGGGTCTTTGATAAAAGTCTTATTGGTTGATGATCATAAAATAGTCAGAGCGGGCATTCGGCATATTGTCGAGAGCGCGTCGGATATGGAAGTGATTGGTGAAGCTTCAACCGGTGAAGAGGCATTGTCTTTTGTTCGAGAAACGCCACCCCATGTTTTATTGATGGATCTTCAAATGCCAGGTATTGGCGGTTTGGAGACGACACGCAAAATTCTTCGTGTTAACTCTAAAGTTCGCATCCTTGTTTTAACGGTCTGTGATGACGATATTTTTCCGATGCGACTGTTGAAAAGTGGTGCTTTGGGTTATTTAACTAAAGGCTGCGCATCTAATGAATTGTTGCATGCTATTCGTCAAGTCTATGAAGGCAAGAAATGTTTAAGTTCCGCCGTTGCTCAACAGCTTGCTTTAAAGCGTTTTGATGATTCAGTCTCACCATTTGATGCTTTGTCTGAGCGCGAACTGCAAGTGATGCTCATGATCACACGCGGCAAGAAAGTGGCCTTCATTGCCGAGAAACTTCATCTTAGCCCCAAAACAGTCAACACCTATCGTTATCGTTTGTTTGCGAAGCTTCAAGTTAACAGTGATGTTGAGCTAACGCATCTTGCCATTCGTTATGGCATTGTCGAGAATCATTCTGTTGATGAAAAAGAATGACCCACCACCAAACAGCTTTGACGAGCAACATTTCCTAAAAACCCTGACAAACCATCCTGGTGTCTACCAAATGCTTGCCACTGACGGCACCGTGCTTTATGTAGGTAAGGCTAATCAATTAAAAAAACGCGTATCCAGTTATTTTCAAAAAAACTTAACCCCAAAAACGAAAGCCTTAATGCAGCAAGTAGCGGATATTCGTGTGATTGTTACGCGCTCAGAAAGTGAAGCGCTGGTGCTGGAGAATAATATAATTAAACAGTATCGTCCGCGATACAATATTCTTTTTCGTGATGATAAAAATTATCCCTATATTTATGCAACATCGAAAGATCAATTTCCGAGAATCACTTTTTACAGGGGGTCGCGGAAGCTACCGGGCAAGTACTTTGGACCTTTCCCCAGTGTGTTGGCGCTCAGAGAAACCTTGAATGTCATTCAGAAAATATTTCTTTTAAGGTCTTGTAGCAATACTTTTTTTAAAAACCGTACGCGTCCGTGTTTGCAGTATCAAATTAAACGCTGTAGTGGGGCGTGCGTTAATGCTATTTCTCAAGAAGAGTACCAACGTGATTTCAAACATGCCCTTGATCTGCTCGATGGTAAAAGTGAAAAAGTATTAAAAGCCATTGAAGCGCGCATGGATCAGGCGTCAGGAAAGCTGAATTTTGAAGCGGCGGCAAAGTTTCGTGATCAAATTGCGGCGTTGAGACTGATTCAGGCAAAACAGTATGCTGTCAAAGGCAAGCAAAACATCGACGTGATTGCTGTGGTAGAGAAAAATGGCGGTGTTTGCTTGCATGTGCTGGTGATTCGCCATGGTCAAGTTTTAGGGAATAAAACGTTTTTTCCCAAGGTGCCCAAAGAAAGCTGTCTTTCTGAGGTGGTGAGAGCCTTTGTTTTGCAATATTACCTGGCCTCGGCATCACAGACGCCCAGTGTCATTGTGTGCTCTCAGCCGTTTGATGAGAAGGCATTATTGATTCAGGCATTAAGCACATCGTTGCGCAAAACGGTTGAGATTAAAACCACGGGTAGAACACAAATCAAAAAATGGCAAGAGATGGCAGAACGTTCAGCGAAGCAAGCGTTGGCGACACATCAGGCAAACAGGGAAAGTCTGGAAAAGAAATTTGATGCTTTGGCGAATGTTTTATCCATTGATGCGATTGAGCGCATGGAGTGTTTTGATATCAGTCATCATGCGGGCGAGGCGACGGTTGCTTCTTGTGTGGTTTTTTCAAGGCAGGGTGCAGAAAAAGAAGCGTATCGCCGTTTTAATATCGAAGGCGTGAAGGCGGGCGATGATTATGCTGCGATGGCACAGGCGTTGAAACGGCACTATAAAAGGCTTAAAACGGCGGATGCGGTGCTTCCTGATTTGTTGGTGATTGATGGCGGGAAAGGGCAGTTGAAGCAAGCAGAAAACGTGCTGGAGACATTGCAAATTGATCAAGTTAAGATTTTAGGTATAGCGAAAGGTCGCACGCGTAAGCCGGGCATGGAAACCTTGTTTCTGGCCGGTGCAAAGCAAGCTGTGGAGCTCGATGCCAGTCACGAGGCATTGCACCTGTTGCAGCAAATACGTGACGAGGCGCATCGTTTCGCGATTACAGCGAATCGTATGCGTGTTGGCAAAGCACGCAAGCGCTCCCGGTTGGAGTTGATTGATGGCGTTGGGGCAAAGCGTCGACAAGCGTTGTTAAAACACTTTGGCGGTGAAAAAGGGTTGAGAGGGGCGAGTGCTGATTCGCTGAGCCAGGTGAAAGGCATCAGTGAAGGACTAGCAAAGAAAATTTTTGATGCTTTGCATTCGTAGCTAAAAAAGCGTTACAATCAGTTTTTAAGACAATGCGTGAACGGAATGAAAATCAATTGGCCCAATGCATTAACACTGTTTAGAATTTTCCTGATTCCTATTTTTGCAGCCGTTTATTATTTTCCGCCACCGTTGGGCAATGTGTTAGCAGTCTCGATTTTTATTATCGCCGCATTTACCGACTGGTTGGATGGGTATTTAGCAAGAGTCTTAAATCAAACATCTGCGTTGGGCGCTTTTTTGGATCCAGTGGCGGATAAGTTGATGGTGGCGGTTGCGTTGGTGCTGCTGGTCTCTGATAATAATCTTCATTATATAGCGCTTCCCGCCGCGGTGATTGTGGGTCGGGAAATTGCGATTTCAGCTTTACGAGAATGGATGGCTGAAGTTGGTAGGAAATCGAGCGTTGCTGTCTCGTTTTTAGGTAAAGTGAAGACAGTGTTGCAAATGTTTGCGATCGTGCTGCTGTTGCTCTCTAATCCGCTCCATGCGGGCATTTTGCTGGTTTCAGGATATCTCGCGTTATATATCGCCGCCTTGCTCACGTTATGGTCAATGGTTGTTTATTTAAAGGCCGCTTGGGACGATTCTCACCCAACGTTAGAACAAAAATAAAATCTTTCTTGACACCTGAGCGTTCTATTATAGAATGGGCGCCTGTTGCGGGAATAGCTCAGTGGTAGAGCACAACCTTGCCAAGGTTGGGGTCGCGAGTTCGAACCTCGTTTCCCGCTCCAAATCGTTTAATGACATGACACGGCTGGGTGGCAGAGTGGTTATGCAGCGGCCTGCAAAGCCGTGTACGCCGGTTCGATTCCGACCTCAGCCTTATTTATAGTTTGTAGTATGACCATGAGTCGCTCATATGCCCGGGTGGCGGAATTTGGTAGACGCAAGGGACTTAAAATCCCTCGTCCTTCGGGACGTGCCAGTTCGAGTCTGGCCCCGGGCACCATCTTTTTTATTACTCTTCGTTGCCTGCGTTTGCTGTGCTGCTTATGCACTAACGCGCACTCCGCTGCTCGCTCACTTGTCGCCTCGATTGACGAAAAAATCTGGCCTGCCGAGCCGAAGCTTTAGTGTAGGTTGCCGCCCGGGCCTTCGATATTAATGAATTATACATGGAGCTTTCGAGCATTAAACGCCAAATCTGCATTTATTTCGTTAAAACATGGATTTAACGTGGGTAATTGGCTATAATACATGTGACTTTAAACGCTAAATCAACATTGGTTTTTAATTATGCTGTATAGAATTACCATTGAAAATTTCTTCTCAATAGCGGATACTCAGGAGATCTCTTTTGCTGTACACGGTAGTGCGCCTGATGTTCCCTGTTTCAGAGGCGCTCGTTTTGATGAAAATATACGCCTACCTGTATCTGTCGGTTTTTTTGGTAGTAATGCTTCAGGCAAGACAACTATCTTGCGAGCAATTATGTGTTCATTTTGGTTTGCCTTACATAGTTTTGATGGCTCAACGGCTATGTTGTTTCAAGCGTATAGGCAAAAAAATTGGTGGGAAAAACCTTCAAAAATCCTCATTGAATTTGATAGCCAAATGAGCGATGAAGCAGCACCGGCAAAATTTCGTTATGAATTACATATTTCCCATGCGGCTAATGATCTTAGTAATAAAACAGTTTCATACGAGGCGTTATCGTACGCACCTAAAGGAAAGTTTCGGCGCCTTTTTGAGCGCAAAGGACAAACTTTTTACTTTGGGCAAGAGTTTGGTATTTCATTTGCGAATGATCCAAGGAAAGAAAGTATTCGTTCGGATGCAAGTGTTCTTAGTACGCTTGCAAAATTAAATCACCCTCAATCTATTTACTTGAGTCAACAGATCAATATGTTGCAAACAAACTTCGCTGGCTTTAATGGCAGGAGCGCCCAGCGAAATGACATGAGTTGGTTATCTATCTATGCTAAGGATAAAGCTTGCCTTGAGCGTTTGAATCGTGAGTTAAGAAGATTTGATGTTGGTCTTGAGTCTATGTCTGTTGAACAAGGTGATCAAGGTTTTTTTGCTAAATTGAAACACGTAGGGTTAGATAGCTTTGTTTTCTTCGGAGAAGAATCTGCAGGGACTCAGCGTTTTATTGAAATTTTCCCTCGTTTACATTATGCATTGGAATTAGGCGGTCTAGCTGTTATCGATGAGTTGGATACAGATTTTCATCCATTGTTGTTGCCTGAATTATTTCGTTGGTTTAGTGATCCAAGCAGAAACCCACGCGGTGCACAATTATTATTTACTGCCCATAATCCCGCATTACTAGATAATTTGGAAAAAGAGCAAATATTTTTTGTGGAAAAACCAAGTGGCCAGCCGACGCATATATATGGCGCTCGAGATATTAAAGGGCTTCGTCGCGATCTAAGCTTAATGAGAAAATACCTCTCCGGTGAGCTGGGTGCTGTACCACATATAGGATAAGCTATGCCTAGCATCAAAATACGAACTAGAATTTATTTGGCGGTTGAAGGAGAGGGTGAGCAATCATTTGTAAGGCTATTGCAGGAATTTGCTAATCAGAATGGTTTATATGTACACTTGGATTGTCAAGTTTTGGACGGCGGTGGATACGAACCTATGTTTAAGCGAGCATTGCTGTATCGACAATGTGCGAAGAAACAGAAGAATAAGGTGAAATCATCTATTTTGCTGATTGATGCGGATCGCGATCAAAGAAAAGACGATGGTTGGACTTTGCTTCAGCTAAAGCAAGAAGCTGGTAAATCAGATTTACAGGTTTGTGTACAAGATCCTAATCAAGAGGGACTGTTATTTCGAATGCTGCCAAGAAATGAAAACAAGCAACCTAGTGTGCTCCACGCCCACAAGCAGTTACTTAAAGAGTGGCCAAACTATCAAAAACCAGCAGACTTTTACAAGCTTCGTCAAAAATTTAATTTGAATGATTTGCTTCGTGTGGCCAAATTTGACAAAGAGTTAAGTAACTTGCTAACAATTATAGGCTTGAAGTAGGCGATATATTGGAAGGTTCACACAGAAAAGACATTGTGTTAACCGCGTAAAAAAAACCTTGTTGTTATTGCACTATCTTTTTTCGTCACTCTTAGTTGCCTGCGCTCGCTGTGCTGCTCATGCGCTAACTTTTCAACGCAGTTTTCTGAGCAATGCCAAAAATAAATCTTTATTCCAGGCGCTCACGGTGTGGGAGAAATTGTTTGGTAGAAATCTCTTTACATCATTTGTCACTGTTTGCCAGTTTAAAGATTCAATTTTTTTAGCAAGCTCGTTTGTTAGCCATTCATTTGAAGCATTAATGGCTTGGCCTTGATAGGGTCCGCATTGTTCAAGGGCATTTGTTAAAAGCGTGTAGTTAGGTTGGGTGTTTTTTTGAATATACCAAATAAAGTCAAACCAATCTCTTCCTTTAATATAGTTTCTGCATAAGAGCGCATGACATTTTCCAGCAAATAAGCTAGGTAGATCCTGTGTGATAATTGGCAAAGGATAAGGATAGTCTAAAACATAGGTTTCAGGAGCCGATCCCGTTGGTGGGTTAGTGTCTATTTCTAACTTAATGGTAATGGTTTGTGTATCAGCGCGAGTTCTTTCATAGTGTAAGTTTAATACTTTCCCAAAAGAACCCTCTTTGAGAAAGGCTTTTTTTACCGTATCAGAAGCTTTGGCTCGATCAATAACAGAAAGCGATAGTCCAAATGCTTCAAACTCTGTTTTAATGGCGGCTAAATAGGGTTCCCACTTGAATGCTTCATTAGGTTCATTAAGGATGAAATCGAGATCTTCGGAAAATCTTTGTAACCCGTGAATGATGCGAAGACAAGTTCCACCCTGAAACATGGCAGATTTAAAGAAACCAGCACGCGCAAGCCCTGCTAAAGCAACTTCTTGAGTTATTTCTTTAATGGCATTTAGTTCAGATTGTTTTGTCTCGATTGCATAGGAGTTAAGACGGTCGTTAATAATATCTATGGTCATTTAATCAATTCCTTAAAAAAAATCTGTAATGTTTTCCTTGTGGCTTTATGAGGATATGTCTTGCTGAGTTCAGCTAATAGGTCTAACTTATGGTTTTTAATACTATCCTCTTCAATGCGTAAATCAAGCATAAGATCATTGATTGAGCCCCAGGTTTTTTTCCGACAGTAAATCATATCCGCAATGGCTTTCCAAGGATCAGCCATTAAATATCTGGCACTTTCTTCTTTGATGTAAGTAACACCCCGTTTAAAAGAATTGTTAGGTGTTTTCTCGAAGCTAAATTCTCCGACTGGCGTATTAAACGATTTAGTTTGTTTTACTGTGGCGCTACAAGTCACAGTAACTCTTTCGGGGATCCACCCATAATAACTGAGCGCGGATTCAAAGCTGATATAAGAGGGCCCATAAATAAACTGAGCCAACTCAAACGTGTTGATCATTGGCTTATTAGGAATATAGCGAATTAAGTAATAGTCGCGTTTGAGTCGCTGAAGGTAGCCTTCATGTACAGCTCGCTTGATCATTGCTTTTCTGGCATCTTCAGTTCCAGGTAGGATAGATTTCAACTCAGTGCCGGAAATGAAATAGTTAGGCCATTTGATGAGTTGTTGGAGAAGCGTTAAATTCATACGTAATCCAATCTTTATGAGATAGTGTCAGTATATGACGCTATTTAGTAAATGTCAAGCATTCTCCTGGTTTCGAGGGCCCGCTGATCCCGATCAATAATTTGACAATATTTTGCATTTTTTGTATAATGCTGGGTCCAAATAACGAATAAACTAATAAGGTAAAAGCCCATGTTTTCAGACCCCGATCTTAACGATTTCCGTAAAAATTTAACACTTGGAGAGCAGTCTTTCGTTGATGCGGATGATGCTTGTTTTGGTGATGAGATGGAGCAAGCTAAAGAAAGCTGTATGAAGGCTAGGGCGATTGCATTAAAATTTAAACAAATATTCTAATAACTTGACTAAAGCTGCTTTATTCCAGCCTGCCCGCAGCATCTTTGTTTTCAAACTGCCTTTTGAAGTGTCTTGCTTAACCGCATTTAAAGCAAGTCGCCGCATAATTGCTAGATTATGAGCAGCTTGTGTATGTTTAACGCGATTACCGTCTTCATTGAACGTTACATCTAAAACCCAATGCAACTTGTTTTCTATGTGCCAATGCGTACGAACAGCTTTAGAAAATTTTTTAACATCAGCTCCGATCGAGTTAATATAATAACGCCTTTCCGTCGATATTTTTCCATTAAGATCACGTGTTGACTCAACCATGCCGATGCTTTTTAATCCTTCCCATTTTATTCTATTATCCAACCAATCAATATTTTCTGTTACCCAATAACGCCGTGTTTCAATGCGTCCATGATCTTTCTCGATCGTTTCATAAGAGGCATGAGGAATGCTAGACTTAGTCTTATTATATTCCGTATCTAAATACAGTTTTACATCCTCATGCAAGGAGCCTTGATTACCTTTAAGCGCCAATACATAATCTGCGCCTTGATCAACGATGCCTTTGGCAATGTTTTTTTGACAGCCGGCAGCATCTATCGTGACGATACACCCCTTTAAATCCAGCATTTTCAGCAATAGAGGTATGGCTGTAATTTCATTAGATTTCTCGGCTGTTTTAATTTGGCCAAGAACAACTCCGTTGCGAGTAGCATAGGCGCTCACCAAGTGAACGGTTGTTTTTCTTAAATCTTTATCATAAGTACCCTTTAAACTTTTTCCATCAATGGGGACAATTTCTCCATCAGACACTTGATAAAGTAAGCGCATCCATTCAATAAAACTTTTTTCGAATTCGCTGGAATCCAGTAAGGCAAAAACACGTCCAAACGTATCATGAGAAGGAACGCCATGTTTCAATTCAAGAAATTGCTTAAACCACTCTTCATTGGCTTTGCCAAATTCTGCGATATGTTCCCAGTCGTCCACATTGCACAGTACGGCACAAATAGTGATGATCAGAATATCTATTAATGTATGTAATTTCTTCCTATCTAGCCTTGGGTCCTGAATGGAAATAAAGGGCGTGAAATTCGCAATATTTGGAGTGCTCATGATGTAACTTCCTTGTGGTGTGAATGAAATTCACAGGGATGTTACTGATAATTTGCTCGATTGTACAAATTTTAATGCGATCGCCCTAGTATGAAGGCCTATAATCATTACAAGGAAGCAATATCAGTATACTGTGCTAAAAAACCAAGCGCTCTCTTGAGCAATGATGCAGCTCAAGCTTATATAGGCGCAGCGAAAGCTTGTTTGCTATTTTATCAATGTTGTGATGTTGATCGTCTCCAGGGCAGAACCTTGATGCTCCAGCTGGCCGATGACGCCATAGTGCAAGGGGTCGCCATATTGCGATCAAATCACCAGCAACTTACCAAGATATTGCTTGTTAATGCTTTTGAATGCCGCCGTTTAATATGCAGTGGGCGCGCGAGCATGTATGAAAAAAGACAGCAGGCTTCACGTTTAACCTCTACATCTAATATGTTCCGCGCTTGCAATGACGCTGAATCTTCTTCTCCAGTCTCTATAAGCAATGCATCAACCAGCAATTCTTTTAAATAGTCGCTGGCGCGAAATGATTTGCCGTTATGTTGCTTCCATTTTCATCTTTTCCCTATTGCAACGCACCAATTGCCTCAAATTAAATCCCAATATCGCTGCAAACCCTGATGCTTCAATC
>Ga0233437_1004127_pt1 | contig 17668 bp, 18 predicted proteins | sample SI_122_August201_FD_182714 | JGI IMG/M metagenome (GOLD analysis project Ga0233437, IMG submission 182714) | Seawater microbial communities from Saanich Inlet, British Columbia, Canada - SI_122_August2016_200_MG | ecosystem: Environmental > Aquatic > Marine > Inlet | place: Canada: British...
GCCTCAGAAACACGGACGGCCCTGACGAACCGTTTTGTCGGCCCACGGAAGCGGCGAATGGCCCCATTCGCCCGCGATCCCGTTGCAGCCGTTCAGGCAGACGCCGTTCACCACCACGCCGCCGCCGCACCCGGTTCCCAGCGTCGCGCCGAAAACCACTGCGGCGCCTGCGGCCGCGCCGTCGCGCGCTTCGGCGATGGTGAAGCAATTGCCGTCGTTGGCGACGCGAACCGCTCGGCCAAGGGCCTTTTCCAGGTCTTCCTGGAAGGTGTGCCCCTGAATCCAGGTTGCGTTGCTGTTCTTCACGGTTCGGGTTCTGGGATCAATAATGCCCGGCATATCGACGCCGACCGTCGGCTGGGACGGGGCTCCGTCGGAAAGCTGCGTAATCAGATCGACCACGGTCCGGATGGTTCCGTCGTAATCGCCACGCGGCGTTTTGACCCGTGTGCGCGTAACCTCGCGCCCGTCGGGACCAAGCAATGCGCCCGCGCACTTGGTGCCGCCCAGATCAATGCCGATGCGATAGGTCCCGCTCATGTGTCACCTCGGATCATCATGCCCCGGCGACGCGGCAAAAACAGGTTTGAAAACGGCAGGATCGCCGCGCCCATGGCGGCGGCTTCGGGCGAGGACGTCGAACGCAAAATCGGCGGAAAATTAGGCAAGTTGGACCGGAACGGAAGCAACTTCTTCTCGATATCGACGATAAAATCATCAATCAGGGCCGGGGGCAGACGACCGCCAAACAAAATCGCTTCGGGATTGACCACGCATATGATGGTGATCAGGGTCATCAACAGATGCGCGGCCCCATCGTCCATCCATTGGTTAATGGTTTGGCTGCCCTTTTTGTGAAGAGCGCCCAGTTGCTCGAGGGTCGATACGTCGATGCCCTCTTCCTTCAGACGCGAATAAAGCGCCGCCATCGAGACCTCGGCCTCAATGTTGCGATTATCCTTGGGTTGCCCGGAACCGTTGGTCGCCGGGATAAATCCGATTTCGCCGCCCAGACCGTCGGTACCCGGAACGTAGTCGCCGTTGACGACCAGTCCGCCGCCGAGGCCGACGCCCATGAATAAATAGAAGAAGTTTTTGTAGTCGATGCCGAGGCCATAGTGGATCTCGCCATAGGCCGCCGCCGAAGCGTCATTTTCCAGAAATACGGGCCTGCCCGTCAATTCCCGCAGCCGTTCGCCCGCCGGGACATCACGCCATGCGGCGTAGGACCTGGGCGTATATTCGGTGCGCAGATAACCCAGCCTGTACGGCATGGCCAAACCGACACCGGCCAGGTCATCGGGAACCAGCCCAACCTCTTCGAGAAGCGCGCCATAGGCCCGTTCAATGCGCCGGAAAACCTCATCGGGAAGCAGGAAGTTTTCTTCCCAGTGCATGCGGGCGCGGACGGTTCCCGCGAGATCGGTGAGGATAACGGTCAGGTGATCGCGATCGATGTTGACGCCAAGGGCATATCCCCCATCGGGGTTTATGGATAATTCAGCCGCCGGTTGGCCACGCCCGCCCCGCCTGCGGCCGGTCTCAATGATCATCCCGTCATCAAGAAGTTCGCGGCACAAATAGGCGATGGCCTGGGGGGTCAGGCCCATGATCTGAGCCAGTTCGGGGCGCGATACCGGACCGTGCACACGCACCGCCTGCAGCGTAACCCGAACATTGTGGTTACGCGCAAATTTTAGATTGGTACCGGACAGCCCTCTATGTGGCATGGTTAATTGAGCCCGAATAGTCTCCCTGTATTAAATTAAATAAATTGTTTTTCTTTATTCGCGCAAGCTTTTTTTTCACCACGGGTTTCCCCAGCCGACAAAAAAGGGGCGGCATTTGATTGCCGCCCCATGAAAAAAAGGAATTGGTGAAAGCTACGGACTTCCGATTTTCACCCGGGTTCCGGTTTGCGCCGCTTCACGAACCGCCAACGCCAACGCCAGCGAATAGAACCCGTCCTCGCCCGAAGCCTGCGGTTTTCCTTTGCCGCGAAGCGCATCGGCGAACAGGCGTACGCCACGCGCATACAGATTTTCAGGTTTAACCACGATTTCGGCTTCCCCGTCGGCGTTGCGCAGGGTGACGGTCCCAACGGGTTGCTGGGTCATGACGTCTTTGGCGAAAAGCGAACCTTGGGACCCGTGAATTTCCAGCCCGGTGCCGCCAAATTCGACGGTGAAACCTTCGTGCATCTGAACAATCAGGCCCGAATCGAAACTAACCACCGACATGACGCCGTCCTCGATCCCACCCTCGCCCATGCCCGCCGTCTGGGTCATGGCGACGACCTCGCGCGGTTCCTCGCCAAACAGGTAGCGGATGGTGTCGGCATTGTGAACGGTGATGTCGAGAATGGCCCCGCCTCCCGCCTTGGCGTCCTTGGTTCGCCAGGTTTGCAGAAAGCCAGGCAGAGACACCGCATGGAACACGCGCCCGGCGATGGGGGTGCCGATGCGCCCGTCGGCAATGGCCCGGCGCATGGCGCGGTGCGTTGCCGCGTGGCGCAGATGGTGGTTGATGCCCAGCACGACACCGGCTTTCTCGCACGCCCCGATCATGGTCCGCGCATCTTCGAGGTTCATGGCCATGGGCTTTTCGCACAAAACGTGCTTGCCCGCGGCAGCCGCTTGAAGGGTAAGGGGGGCGTGGGTTTCGTTGGTGGTGCAGATGTAAACGGCATCCACGGCTTCGTTGGCCAGCAGGCTTTCCACCGAATCCTCAACCCGTGGCCCCGGCCAATCCCTGGCCACCTGTGCGGCCCGCTCGCGATTGATATCAAACACGGCCGCCACTTCGCTGGACGCTTCGGAGCGAATGGCGTCGATCATCCATTGCTGCGCGACCGTTCCTGTTCCGATGAGCCCCCATCCAATGGTTTCGCCCGGCATGATCGCACTCCATTTATTAAAGAGTTGTCCTTGCCCGACGATAAGCGGCGCGGGTGATCTCCGTCAACCGGCCTACAACGCGCTTGAGTTTGCTCTCGCCTGCGGTCACTATCGCGCGCTATGTTTTTCAAGGGCGGAAGCCTGAAAACAGGGAGTTAGCAATGAAAAAGATATTATTTCCGATAATGGCGGCGGCTGCGTTTATGGCGGGTTCGGCGTCGGCTGGAACGCTCGACGACGTCAAGGCGCGCGGGCAGCTTAATTGCGGCGTCAGCGAAGGCGTCCCCGGTTTTTCAATTCCTGATTCGTCGGGCCGCTGGGTCGGGCTGGATGTGGACATGTGCCGCGCCCTCTCGTCCGCCATCTTCAACGATGACGACAAGATCAAATTCGTCTCGCTCAGTTCCAAACAGAAAATTCTCGCCGTGGTCACCGGACAGGTTGATCTGACGTCCCGCACCACGACCTGGACCATGAAGCGCGACACCAAGGAAGGCGTGGATTTCACCGCCATTGTCTATTTCGACGGACAGGCCTTCATGGCGCGCAAGGAACTGAACCTTAAGTCGGCCACGGAACTGGACGGCGCCGCCGTATGCGTGACGTCGGGCACGACCACCGAACTTAATCTGGCCGATTTTGCGCGGGCCAACGAGATCAAGTTCGAGCCCGTCGTGTTCGAGGGCAAGAAAGAGGCCGTCAACGCCTACAAGAGCGGTCGTTGCGACGCGCTGACCACCGATTACAGCCAGCTCGCCGCCTTCCGTACCACGTTCCCCAAACCGGCCGATCACGTGATCCTTCCGGACGTCATTTCAAAAGAACCGCTGTCGCCGCTGGTCAAGCATGGCGACAACCAGTGGAAAGATCTGGTGACGTGGCTTCTGGTCGGCCTGATCTCGGCTGAGGAACTGGGCGTGACCAAGGCCAATGTCGATGACATGAAGGCCAATTCCAAGAACCCGACGATCCAGCGCATGCTGGGCGTTTCGGGCGATTACGGTTCCTACATCGGCCTCGAAAAAGACTGGCTTCACAAAGCCATCAAGGCGACCGGAAACTACGGTGAAATCTTCGATCGCAACCTGGGAATGGGTAGCAAGCTGAAGATGGAACGCGGCAAGAATGCGCTGTGGAACCAGGGCGGACTTCTCTACGTTCCGCCGCTGCGATAGGCGGGTTTACGGGGCGGCCACGGGCCGCCCCGTTATTCCCACCGGTAAAATCCGACAATGAACGATATCGCCCCACCGCGAACCAATCCGTTCGCCGCCGACAAAATTCTGTCAGCGGCGACGCAGTTTCTTGTGGTGGCGGCGGTCCTTACCGGCGGCTACATGCTGTTCGTGACCACGCAGGGAAACCTTGAAGCGCGCCATATCGAATCGGGTTTTACGTTTCTGGGTCACGAAGCCGGGTTTCCCATCGGCGATTCGCTGATTTCTTTCGAAGCGTCGGACAGCTATGGCCGCGCCTTCGTGGTCGGCGTCATCAATACCTTCTACGTTTCGGTCCTCAGCATCATCGGGGCCACCGTGGTCGGCGTCATCATGGGCGTCGCCCAGGTGTCGCATAACTGGCTGATCGCCAAGCTGGCTGAAATTTACGTCGAGATCATGCGCAACATCCCGTTGCTGCTGACCCTTTTGTTCGTTTACGGGGTAGTGCTGGCAGGGCTTCCGTCCGTGCGCCGCAGCTTCGAGATGTTCACGGGCGGCTATCTTAATCAGCGGGGGCTTTATTTGCCCCGGCCGTTGCCGCTGGACGGCTTCGGTTTCGTATTGGCCGCAGCGCTCATCGCGTTGATTGGCGCGGTTGCCCTGATCATTTGGGCGCGACGCCATCATGACCGCACGGGCGTGGCCGTTCCATCCGTGCGCATCGGGTTCGCCATGATCATTGGCCTGCCGGTGCTGACCTATTTCGTTGTGGGCGCGCCGCTGGACTGGGAACTGCCGGCCCTCAAGGGCTTCAATTTCAAGGGTGGCCTGGTATTCCGGCCCGAGTTCGCCGCCCTTCTGCTGGGTCTCGTCGTCTATCGCGGCGCGTTTATCGCCGAGAACGTTCGCAGCGGCATCCAGGCGGTCGGCAAGGGCCAGCGCGAGGCAGCCGCCGCCGTAGGTCTTGCGCCGGGCCGCACCATGCAGCTCGTCGTCCTGCCGCAGGCTTTGCGCACCATCATCCCGTCGACCACCAACGACTACGCCAGTCTGGTCAAGGACAGCTCATTGGCCGTCGCCATCGGCTATCCCGACATGGTTTCGGTGGGCGGCACCATGATCGGCCAGAACGGGCAGGCCATCGAGGTCATCGGCATGTGGATGGCCATCTACCTGGCTATCAATCTGGTGGTGTCGCTGCTCATGAACTGGGCCAATCTCAAAGCCCAGTTGGTGGAGCGTTAGAGCATGGCCGAAGTATTCGTCGCCGCGCCCGATCTTCCGCCCCCGCCGTCCACCGTGGGCGTCATCGGCTGGCTGCGCGAAAACCTGTTCAAGGGCTGGTTCAATTCCACGCTGACCGTGCTGGCCGTGGCCTTTCTCGCCTACGCCGTGCCGCCGCTGGTTTCGTGGTTCCTGATCGATGCCACCTTCATCGGCGACGCCGAAACCTGCCGCGCGGCGGGCGGCGCGTGCTGGTCGTTTATCGGCGCCGAATTCAAACTGTTCATGGTCGGCACCTACCCGAACGAAGCCACATGGCGCGCACTGCTGTCGGGCGTCATGCTGGTGGTTCTTTTCGTGGCGACGGCGCGCCACATGATGAGCCCGCTTGTCGCCGCAATCCTGTGGCTGCTGCTGCCGATCCCGGTGTACTGGCTGCTGGGCGGCGGTTTCGGGCTGGAGCCGGTCGAGCCCTCCCGATGGGGCGGTTTGATGCTGACCCTGCTGTTGGCGGTCATCGGCGTTGTCGTCTCGGTTCCGCTGGGCGTATTGCTGGCGCTGGGCCGCCGCTCGCGCTTCATCGCCATCAAGAGCTTGAGCATCGGCATTATCGAGCTGGTGCGCGGCGTGCCCATGATCACCATTTTGTTCATGGCCACCATCATGCTGCCCTTCTTTTTGCCCGAAGGGGTCGAACTGGGGGTTCTGCACCGGGTGCAGATCGGCATCATTATTTTCTCGTCGGCCTATATGGCCGAGGTCGTTCGCGGCGGTTTGCAGGGCGTTGACAAAAGCCAGCATGAGGCCGCCGCCGCGCTGGGTCTGCGCGGATGGCACACGACAGTCTTCATCGTCCTGCCGCAAGCCCTGCGCGACGTGCTGCCGCCGCTGATCGGGCGCTGCATAGCACTTTTGAAGGATACCTCGCTGGTCATCATCGTCGGTCTGCTCGACTTCCTCGGCATCGCCAAGGCGGCGTCGCAGGACCCGGCATGGCTGGGCTTCGACGCCGAAGCGTTTGTCTTCTGCGCGGCGATATACTGGACCCTGTGTTTCAGCCTCAGCCGCTACGGTCGTTCCCTGGAACGCCGCGGCCACGGGGCGTTTAGGGATTAGCAAATGACAACGCAACCTCAAGACACCGTCATCAGCATGCAAGGCGTTCACAAGTGGTTCGGCGACTTTCATGTGCTGAAAAACATCGACCTTGAGGTCAAGCAGGGCGAGCGCATCGTCATTTGCGGTCCGTCGGGTTCGGGCAAGTCCACCTTGATCCGCTGCATCAACCGGTTGGAAGAACACCAGCGCGGCCGCATCGTCGTCAACGGAACCGAATTGACCAGCGACACCAAAAACATCGAAAAGACGCGGCGCGACGTGGGCATGGTGTTTCAGCACTTCAACCTATTCCCCCACCTGACCATCCTGGAAAATTTGGCGCTGGCCCCGATCTGGGTGCGCAAGATCCCGCGCAAGGAAGCCGAGGCCATGGCCATGACCTATTTGGAGCGCGTCGACATCGCCGAACAGGCGGGCAAATATCCCGGCCAGCTTTCCGGCGGCCAGCAGCAGCGCGTTGCCATCGCCCGGTCCCTGTGCATGAACCCCAGCGTCATGCTTTTCGACGAACCAACCTCGGCGCTCGATCCCGAAATGATCAAAGAAGTTCTCGACGTCATGGTCGAATTGGCCGAAGAAGGCATGACCATGCTGTGCGTCACCCACGAAATGGGCTTCGCCAAATCGGTGGCCAACCGGGTCATCTTTATGGATTTCGGCGAGATCGTCGAACAAAACGATCCCCACAACTTCTTCAACAACCCGAAGATGGACCGAACCCAGTTGTTCCTGAGCCAGATATTGTCGCACTAAGGACGCACTGGGGCCGCCAACAAAAAAGGGCCCCAAACGGGACCCTGTTTTTTTGATGGCTGGGGCGCCTGGATTCGAACCAGGGATCACGGAACCAGAACCCGTTGCCTTACCGCTTGGCTACGCCCCATCTGGGAAGAGCGGCTTCTAGCACAGCTTTTTTCATTTGGGTAGGCATTTTCGCACCCTTCCGTCGCCCCTGCAAATTGGGGTATCAATGCGCAACGTTAGCACGTGATTTTTGAAAAGAAGAGCAGGACATGCGGCAAACGACCCCCAGGGTTGGGCGGGACCGAGGTGGACGGGAACGAACCGGGCGGCGCAGGGAGCGCCAGCCGGCAATCCCGGTGTACGCCGCCGTTGACCTGGGCACCAACAACTGCCGCATGCTGGCCGCCCGCCCCGCCAGGGGGCAATTACGGATCGTTGACTCGTTCTCACGCATCGTGCGTCTTGGCGAGGGCGCTTCCGTTAGCGGCATCCTCGACGATGCCGCCATCGAGCGCACCATCGCCGCCCTGAGAATTTGCGCCGGAAAAATCCACCGGCTCGGAGCAAAGCGGGTGCGAAATATCGCCACACAGGCCTGCCGCGCAGCCTCCAACGGCACGCATTTTCTGGATCGGGTCAAGGCGGACACCGGTCTTGAAATGGAATGCATTTCCGCCGACGAGGAAGCACGGCTGACGGTGTCGGGGTGTGTGCCGCTTTTTGATGCCGAACGGCGCTTCGTGCTGATGTTCGACATCGGCGGCGGCAGCACCGAAGTCACCTGGATCGAACAACAGGGCGAAGGCCGCCTGCGCATTCTCGGCACCCGTTCGGTGGCCATCGGCGTTATGACCATCGCCGATCAATTCGGCACCGGGATCCTGCCGCCGCGCGCGGTCAAGGAAATCACAAACCGCGTTGACGCGAAACTGGCAGAGCTGGACCAGGCCCACGGCATATCCGAACACATCGCAGCCGGCCGGGTTCAAATGCTGGGAACATCCGGGACCGTCACCACTCTGGGCGGCATTCATCTGAATCTTCGCCGTTACGACCGATCGAAGGTCGACGGCATCGACCTTTCCATTTCGGCCATCCATAAGATCGCCGATCGGCTGGGTGGGCTGTCGGAACCGCAACGCGCCGCCATTCCCTGTGTCGGGACGCAGCGGGCCGACCTGATGATCGCCGGATGCACGCTTCTGCAAACCATTTGTAACCGTTGGACGGTCGACCGCCTGACCGTGGCCGACAGAGGCATTCGCGAAGGGATACTCTTCGAAATGATGGGTACGGACGGTTTTATGAAGGATGCCGGACGAATTCCTTCCTTTGAGCTGGAAACAATTTTGCCATGACGACCAATAAAAAGGGCCCGCGCGGCGGCAATACCCGGATGAGCGGGCGCAATCTGGCAACCCGGGTGAGGACCGCGCGGGGGCGAAAAACGTCCTCGACGCGATGGCTGCAACGACAGTTAAACGACCCTTACGTGGCCGAGGCCAAGAAGCGCGGCTATCGCTCGCGCGCCGCCTTCAAGCTGCTTGAACTGGATCAGAAGTTCCATTTTCTCAAACCCGGGATGCGCATCGTCGATCTGGGCGCGGCACCCGGCGGCTGGACCCAGGTGGCGATGGAACGGGTCGGCAATAAGGGCCGGGTCGTGGCGCTGGACATCAACGAAATGGAACCGGTCACGGGGGCCGAGGTTTTTCATTGCGACTTTCTGGATGACGCCGCCCCCGGCCTGATAACCGGCGCACTGGACGGCCCTGCGGATGTCGTTCTTTCGGACATGGCCGCACCCATCACCGGACACCCCAAAACCGACCATCTGCGTCTGATGGGTCTTTTGGAGGTGGCGCTGGATTTCGCCGCCAGCGTTCTGGTTCCGGGCGGCGTGTTCGTAGCCAAGGTTTTTCAGGGTGGCAGCGAACGCGACCTGCTGAACCGCATGAAACGCGATTTCGCGACCGTGCGCCACGCCAAGCCGCCGTCCTCGCGCAAGGAATCGTCTGAAACCTACGTCGTCGCCGTGGGTTTCAGGGGCCAGCCTGACGAAAAAGAACCACAGGACTAAAGAATAAAGTGCCTGCCCAGTTGCGTCGGCAATTCATGCTCCGAAAGACCGGTCAAGTCCTTGCCGATTTCCTGAACCACGCGCCCGCGGGCCGTCGGCGTCAACTTGGCCCGTAGCGCGCCCAGCGGTTCGGGCGGCGCAACCAGCACCAGCCGATCAAAGTCATTGCGATGGGCCGCTTCGTTCAAAATCTTGGCCATACTGCCCGCGAAGCGGCGTTTTTCATACTTGTGCCAATCATTGCGTGGCGCGTAACCGTGGCCGGTTCCGGGGCCGGACTTGCTTCCCGGTCTGTCCGATATGACCTCGCGGGTCGGCGGAATTTCGGCCACGAAATCGTCCGTGGCCGCCCGTTTCAACCCTTTTCCCGGTCCATCATTTGAGAATATGCGCGCTCGCGCACCATCGGCGACTAGAATCCACATCTTTTGCGCTTTCACGTCGGCGCCTCCAGATTCTGCCTATGTCGGTACGAAGGGTACCATACTTAAGATTTAGGCACCATCACCGCCAAATACCAACCTGAATAAATAATGACCTGTTGAGATCGTCACCGCGTCCCGTCGGGTAGGAGCTAAAGTGCAGGCGATGCCTTTGATCGTCAAGCCTTTGCGACGCCCTCCGACGGGGCGCAGTGACGACCGGAACGGCGGCTTTCCAAGGCTTTCGGATGTCGTCGCACACAGCTTCCGATGCACGCGCATCGCTACGCCGCGCGCTCCTAACCGAAAGCCTTGGAAAGCCGTCTCAATAGGTCATTATTTATGCAGGTTGGTAAATATCCACACCAAAACGACCCTATATTTCTTATTGCCTTGGCAACGGCTCGGGGTTCTGTATGATGCCTCGCCAACTCGGTAACGGAGGTGGCATGGATATCCAAGAAGCACTTACATTTGACGATGTTCTTTTGGTGCCCGCGGCGTCGAACGTGCTGCCCGGCCAAACCGACACCGGAACGCGCTTGACCAAGACCATCGAGTTGGGCATTCCGCTTATTTCCTCAGCCATGGATACCGTCACCGAAAGCCGTCTGGCCATCGCCATGGCGCAAGCCGGTGGCATGGGCGTGGTGCATAAAAACATGACGCCCGAGGATCAGGCCGCCGAGGTGCGCAAGGTCAAGAAATTCGAAAGCGGCATGGTGGTCAACCCGCTGACCATCGCGCCGGACGCCGTGCTCGCCGAAGCCATGGAAATCATGCAGGAGCACCACTTTTCGGGCCTGCCGGTGGTCGCATCGGGCGGGCGGCTGGTGGGCATCCTGACCAACCGCGATGTTCGCTTCGCCAACGATCCGAACCAGCATGTTAACGAGTTGATGACGGCACACACGTCGGACCGTCCGCTGGTCACAGTGTCCGAAGGGGTTTCGCGCGACGAAGCCAAACGGCTTTTGCACAAACACCGCATCGAGAAGTTGCTGGTGGTCGACAATGACTTTCGTTGCATCGGCCTGATTACGGTCAAGGACATCGAAAAAGCCCAGCAATTTCCCAACGCCTGCAAGGACGAACAGGGCCGCCTTCGCGTGGCCGCCGCCACCGGTGTGGGAGATGACGCCGCCCGGCGCACCGAGGCGTTGCTGGAAGCCGGCGTCGATATGATCGTTGTCGATACCGCCCACGGCCATTCGCAGGGCGTATTGGACGCCGTACGGCGGATCAAGGACACCAGCAACTACACGCAAGTTATGGGCGGCAACGTGGCCACCGCCGAAGGCGCGCAGGCCCTGATCGACGCGGGCGCGGACGCCGTTAAAATCGGCATCGGGCCGGGCACAATCTGCACCACGCGCATCGTCGCCGGTGTGGGTGTGCCGCAACTGAGCGCCATTCTGGAAGCAGCCGAAGTGTGCCGCAAACACGACATCCAGTTGGTCGCCGACGGCGGCATCAAGTATTCGGGCGATGTCGCCAAATCCATCGCCGCCGGAGCCAACTGCGTGATGATCGGATCGTTGTTCGCCGGAACCGACGAGAGCCCCGGCGAGGTCTTTTTGTTCCAGGGCCGCTCGTACAAATCCTATCGCGGCATGGGCTCGCTGGGCGCCATGGCGCGCGGATCGGCGGATCGCTACTTCCAGCAGGAAGTATCCGACACCATAAAAATGGTGCCCGAGGGCGTGGAAGGGCGCGTTCCCTATAAAGGGCCGGTCAACAACGTCATTCATCAACTGGTCGGCGGTCTGCGTTCGGCCATGGGCTATACGGGCAATCAAACCATCGACGACATGCGGGGCGGCTGCACGTTCCGCCGGGTGACGGCGGCGGGCATTTCGGAAAGCCATGTTCATGACGTGACCATTACCCGAGAGCCGCCCAACTACCGCGTTCGCGACTGAACGTTTTGAAATTTCGAAAAAGGGATAACGCACAATGACGCCGGGTGCGCGCATTCAGGCTGCCATCGAATTGATCGAGGCCATCGGAGGGACCGACGCGCCCGCCGACGGCATTGTCGAACGTTTCGTGCGATCCCGGCGCTATATGGGATCGAAGGACCGCCGCTCGGTCACCGGGCGGGTTTATGCCATTTTGCGCCGTTATGGCCGCCTTTCGTGGTGGCTGGCCGAATATGCGGTCACGTCGCGCGCCCTGGTTCTGGTCGATCTGGCCCTTCATGCGGACGAACGCGAGGCGGAATTCGGCGCGTTGTTTTCAGGGCTTGGTCATGCTCCGGAGCCGCTGGACGAGGAAGAGATTGCGCTGGCCGCGCGCCTTGACGGTCAAACGTTCGATCACGCCGACATGCCCGACTGGGTCGCCCTGGAATACCCCGATTGGCTGGACGGTTCGTTGAAAGCCGCTTTTGGCGATGAGTTTTCGCGCGAGATGACGGCGCTTAACACACCTGCGCCGCTGGATTTACGGGTCAATATTGTACGTACCGATGTGAACGGCGCGCGCAAGGTTTTGGCCGACGAGCAAATCAAGACCGAAACCACGCCATGGTCGCCCATCGCCATCCGGGTCCAGAACCGCATCAACCTGCGTGGATCACGCGCCTTTCGCGAGGGCCTGATCGAGGTGCAGGACGAAGGCTCGCAGATCATTTCCCTGCTTTGCGGCGCGAAACCGGGCATGACGGTGGTTGATTTCTGCGCGGGCGCGGGTGGCAAGACCCTGGCTCTGGCCGCGCAAATGGCGAACGAGGGTGTCGAGGTCGAAACCCTTTGGGCCTGCGATACGCAGGAACGCTTCTTAAGCCGCCTGTCCAAGCGCACCGCGCGGGCCGGGGTCGAGGGCATCCACCAACACGTGCTGGCCGCAAGGGACGACGCCTGGATCGCCGAAAATGAAGGCTTCGCCGATGTGGTGCTCATCGACGCGCCGTGTTCGGGAATGGGCACCTGGCGGCGCAACCCCGGCGCAAAATGGCAGATGAGCGCCGAACGGCTGGACGAAAGTGTCGCCCGGCAGGCGGAAATCCTTGAAAACGCAGCGCGGCTAATCAAACCCCGTGGACGCATGGTCTACGCCACCTGCTCCCTGCTGCGCGAAGAAAACGAAGACCGCGTCGAGACCTTCCTCGCCGCCCACCCCGAATTCGTACCGGTCCCGGTCTCGGACATCTGGTCCGAAACCTTTGACGCCCCCTGCCCGGCTTCCGGCCCCTACCTGCGCCTGTCGCCCGCCACGACCGACACGGACGGATTTTTCTGCTCGATTCTCGCACGCGTGTGACGCCCCGCCAAAAGGTCTTGAAATGAATTAAGATTTTGGCTACCGTAAATGTTCTGTTTTTGTTCTTTTCCCGGAAGGGTTTTGCAAGGAGCATTCGAAAATGGCGTTTGAGGTAAAATTCTGCTGGAACGAGCTGGAAACCCGCGACATGAAGTCGGCCAGGAAGTTCTATGAAGAGGTTCTGGGCTGGACATCCCATGCCTGGGATGCCGATCAACCAGACAGATACGTTTTGTTCAAGGCGGGCGAAACCGTCGTCGCCGGAATGATGGACATCAACGACGCGCAGTTCGACGGAATCCCCAATCATTGGTTCCCCTATATTCAAGTGGAAGACATCGCCGCCACCTGTGCCAAGGTGGAAAGCTCGGGCGGCAAAATCTACAAGCCACCCTTCGACGTGCCGAAGGTCGGAAAGATCGCCTGTATCGCCGACACAACAGGGGCCGTTGTCGGCCTTTTGGAACCTGAAGACCCGATGTAGTTGATGGCCAAATTGCGCGCCGTCCGTTCCGCGGCATTCGCTGGGCGGACGGAACCACGTGCCTGATGCTTGTCGGGGCAACCGAACTTGGTTGGAAAATCCGCTAGGCGAACGCCTGCCGAGTTCATATCTTTCTGCCAACGCATTTTTTTGATTTATTGCCTGCGGAAAGGAAATCTCATGGCGAACCACGGTCACTTCACCTGGAACGAGCTGATGACCCGTGATGTCGAGGCTGCGAAGTCTTTCTATTCCGGGCTTCTCGGATGGACTTCCCGCGAATCCGACATGGGCGACATGGGCGTCTATACGGTTTTTCAGGCGGACGGTAAGGAAGTCGCGGGCCTGTTCGACATCAACGACAAGCAATTTGAAGGCATCCCCAATCACTGGTTCGCCTACATCACGGTCGCCGACGTGGATGCGGCGACTGCCAAAGCGGAAGCCTCCGGCGGGAAAATCCTGAGGCCGTGCTTCGACGTGCCCGAGGTCGGACGCATCGCCATCATCGCCGACAGCACCGGCGCTGCGGTGGGCGTCTATACGCCGGTTGCCCGGGGTTAATTACTCCGCCGCCCGCCACGGCGGCACGGGCAAGAATTTTTCATCAAGAAAATCAATAAAGGCCCGCACCTTGGTGGCCAGATGGCGGCGGTGCGGGAATATGGCGTAGATCGGCAGCTTGTCGTCGCGCGTGAATTCGGTCAGCACCGGGGCCAGGCGCCCTTCCTTGATCAGCCGTCCCGCAACCAGTTCCGCGAGACGGATCAGGCCGCCACCGGCGACGGCCATGCGAAACAGGGTCTCGCCGTTATCGACCACGATCCTGCCGCGAACGGTTACCGAGTGGCCGTCGTCAAATGGCCAGCGGTTCAGATGCCGTTGCGCGTTCCACCACAAAATACATTCGTGCTGCAAGAGCTCGTCCGGCGTCTGCGGCACGCCATATTTTTCCAGATAACCGGGTGCGGCCACCACCATGCGGCGGTCGTCGGCAATGCGATGAACGATCATCGATGAATCCGGCATGTCGCCATGCAGGATTCCAATGTCGGCCCCGGCCTCGATCACATCCATCTTGCCGTCCGACAGTTCCAGTTCAACATGAAGATCAGGGTAACGCGCCGCAAACTCGGGCAGGATCGGCGCGATCTGATAATTGCCGAAGGCGACCATCGAAATCACCCGCAGGGTTCCGCGCGGCATATTCCCGGTTCCCGAAACGGCGGCCTCGGCCTCTTCGATCTCGTGAATGATGGTACGGCTTCGCTGATAGAAGGTTTCGCCCTCAGCCGTCAGGCGCAATTGCCGGGTCGTGCGGTTCAACAGGCGTACACCCAGCCGCCCCTCCAGCCGCGTCACCAGCTTGCTGACGGCCGACGGCGTCAGGTTGGAGATGCGCGCGGCAGCCGAAAATCCGCCTTCGTCAACGACGTTCACAAACACCGCCATTTCCTGTGACCGTTCCATACCTGCCCCACTTATGAATTTTGTTCATAAATATTATGAACCTTTGATGCCTTATGTTTCAAGAGGATCGGGCGTACTTTCTGTTTCGGCGAAAGCAATACCCCCTCGGTTCAAACGAACCGGCACAAATATAAGGAACATGGTTATGTCACATTCGGTTTTGACTCCCCGTCACGCACGCAGTGCGTATGAACTGGATCGTTGCATGGCCGTGGCAAGGGACGCCCGCAGCGAAGGCCTGCGCCAGTTCGCACACGCCGTTCGCCGGGCGATCTCTTCGTTCCTGCTAAATCCGGCGCACCTTAAAAACGGGCTGAAAGTGCCCCACACCGCCTGATACGATTTACGTCCAAGACAGAAAAACCGCCGTGGCCTCCCTGCCCAGGGACGCGGCGGTTTTTTTGCGCCCTTTGCGCTGGCGTGGGCAGCCCCTATCGGTTATCAACATTTCCACCGTCAACCCGTATAGCCGGAAGCAGCCATGACTGAGCGCGTTCTGATCATCGATTTCGGCTCGCAGGTGACCCAGCTTATCGCGCGCCGCGTGCGCGAAAGCGGCGTTTACTGCGAGATCCACCCCTTCCAAAAGGTCGATGCCGCCTCGCTCGACGCCTACGCGCCCAGCGCCGTCATCCTTTCAGGCGGGCCGGCGTCGCTGACCGAGGGCGACACGCCGCGCGCGCCCGACCGTGTGTTTGAAATGGGCGTCCCGGTGCTGGGCATCTGTTATGGCCAGATGGCCATCGCGGAAGCACTGGGCGGCAAGGTGGTCTCATCGGACCACAAGGAATTCGGACGCGCTTTCGTCGACATAACCGACGATTGCGAACTGTTCCACGGCGTGTGGGATACCGGAACCCGCGAACAGGTATGGATGAGCCACGGCGACCGCATTGATGCGCCACCGCCCGGTTTTCGCACCGTGGCCACGTCGGAAGGCGCGCCCTTTGCCGCCATCGCCGATGACAAACGCAAGTTTTACGGCCTGATGTTCCACCCCGAGGTGGTGCACACCCCGCACGGCGCGCAGCTATTGCAGAACTTCACCCATCGCGTGGCCGGTTGTTCGGGCGACTGGACCATGGCCGCCTTTCGCGACGCGGCCGTATCCAAAATCCGCGCCCAGGTGGGCAAGGGCCGGGTCATCTGCGGGCTTTCGGGCGGCGTCGATTCTTCGGTCGCGGCGGTCCTGCTGCATGAAGCCATCGGCGACCAGCTGGTTTGCGTGTTCGTCGACAACGGCCTGTTGCGCCTGAACGAAGCCGACGAGGTGATTGAACTGTTTCGCGGGGCCTACAACATCCCGCTGGTGGCGCGCGACGCGTCGACCGTGTTTCTTGAAAGACTGGCCGGTGTGTCCGACCCGGAAAAGAAGCGCAAGATCATTGGCGGAACCTTCATTGATGTGTTCGAGGAGGAGGCCAAAAAGGCGGGCGGCGCCGATTTTCTGGCGCAAGGTACGCTCTATCCCGACGTCATCGAAAGCGTGTCCTTCACCGGCGGACCGAGTGTGACGATCAAGTCGCACCACAACGTCGGCGGCCTACCCGAACGCATGAACATGGAATTGGTCGAACCCCTGCGCGAGCTGTTCAAGGACGAAGTGCGCGTGCTGGGCCGCGAGTTGGGCCTGCCGCACAGCCTGATTGGCCGCCACCCCTTCCCCGGCCCGGGTCTGGGCGTGCGTATTCCGGGCGCGGTCTCGAAAGATCGGGCCGACATTCTGCGCCGCGCCGATGCCATCTATATCGAGGAAATCCGCAACGCCGGTCTCTACGACGCCATCTGGCAGGCCTTCGCCGTATTGCTGCCGGTGCAGACCGTCGGCGTCATGGGCGATGCGCGCACCTATGATTACGCCTGCGCCCTGCGCGCCGTCACTTCAACCGACGGCATGACGGCTGACTACTACCCGTTTGATCACGACTTCCTGGGCCGCACCGCCAACCGCATCATCAACGAGGTGCGCGGCATCAACCGCGTCGTCTACGACGTGACCTCCAAGCCGCCGGGAACCATTGAGTGGGAGTGAGTTGGCGGTTGGTTTTCTGATCCGGAAAAACCCGACTGTGGGGGATTTTGTGGGGACTCCTTAGCCACAGGAGCCCCCCTTATGGCCGTCTATAAACGCGGCGGAACACAGTACTGGCAGATCGAATTCGAATACCTGGGACGCCGCTATCGCCGTTCATCAGGGACGTTGCCAATATGGTCAGCGCCGTGACCGGAAAACCGATGGAGCCACCTCTGGCCGATGGCACCCCCCGTGGTCCAAAAGGAACTCTATCGGTGGAAAGGGTGGTGAGGCGAAAAAGGCCCTTCCGGGAACCGGCGCGATTGGCCCAAGCCGAGGTTACCCGCGCTTGATTCACGGTGGTCCGTCAATGAATTCGACCCGCCGATATTGGCAATAATGAAGATCACGAGCCCCTGGCCAAAGGTTGGCACGCGCGCAAAATTAAACCCGGATGTCGCCGACGACCCCATTAAACGTCCGCTTACAGGGGCAAGAGCGGCCCTCAGTTTGGGTGGACGTTTTCGTCTGCACCTGACCCATTGCGGAACTTCGTTTTCCGAAGCAAAGTAAGCAGCTTACAATCGCCAGTAGTTCATAATTATTAGTATGGAATGCGATGGCAGTTGATAACCCCGTTTTGAGCCCTGAGAACACCCCTGCCAGACGGCGAGGAACGCTGGCGGCTGGCGGCTTTGCTCATTTTGTGCATGACGGTTTGACAGACTGTCAGTTTGTTTTACTGCCGGTCTGGGCTGAGGTGTTTGGGCTTAGCCATGCGCAGGTAGGA
>Ga0233437_1004128_pt1 | contig 17666 bp, 16 predicted proteins | sample SI_122_August201_FD_182714 | JGI IMG/M metagenome (GOLD analysis project Ga0233437, IMG submission 182714) | Seawater microbial communities from Saanich Inlet, British Columbia, Canada - SI_122_August2016_200_MG | ecosystem: Environmental > Aquatic > Marine > Inlet | place: Canada: British...
GGGATTCCGGTAAGGTCAACAAGGAAACCTTGAAAACAATGATCAAGGAAAAGGTCGAGGCAGAGCAGGGCTGATGGAGAATTCATCCCGAAAAGCAGTCTTGATTATTTCCACCCTGGATACCAAGGGGGTGGAGACCCTGTACCTGAGGGACAAAATTGCGTCCCTCGGGGTCACCCCCCTGCTCATGGATATTTCCATGCGGGGGAAGGGGACGTCCCCGGCGGATATCACCCCGGCCCAGGTGGCTGAAGCCGGGGGGAGCAGTCTGGAAGAAATTCAGACCTCCAGGGAACGGTCCAAAATTACCAATATTACCATCAAAGGGGCGTCTAAAATTGCCGGGGGCCTTTTTTCTGAAGGTAAACTGGATGGGGTGATCGCCATGGGAGGATCCACCGGGTCACTCATGGCCACTGAAGTTATGCGGTCTCTCCCTTTTGGTGTGCCCAAACTCATGATTTCTTCGACGGCGGCCTTGCCCGGACTCTCAACCCGGTACATCGGCACCGGCGACATCATCCTGTTTCATTCGGTGATCGAAATAAGCGGTGTCACGGATTTGTTGAAGAACGTCATGGATCGGGCTGCCTGCGCTCTTTCCGGAATGGTTCAGGGTGAGGTCACCTCATCCAGGGCTGAAACCGGCAAAGCCATCGCCATGACCATGCTGGGCCCCTGTGAACAATGTGCCAGTTCCGTCCGGAAGATTCTGGAAGGGTCTGGTTACCAGGTGACCGGTTTTTCGGCGGCCGGTATCAGCGATCGGGCCATGGAAGAAATGATGGTTGCCGGTCTGTTTCAAGGCGTCATTGATCTGGCTCCGGGCGGTGTCGGGGAGCACCTTTTCGGCTTTATGCGGGATGCGGGTCCCCATCGTATGGAAGCCGCCGGGAACGCCGGTGCGCCGCAGATCATTTCCACCTGCAGCGTTAACCACATGACCCCCTCCAAACGTAAATACAAACCCGAATACCATGATCGGCCAAAGTACGACCTGGACAAGCTCCGCACCTGGATCCGGCTTTCCGCCGACGAGTTGAAACAGGTGGCGGGGGCATTTGCGGAAAAATTGAATCGGGCAAAAGGGCCGGTGTGCGTGATGTTGCCGCTCAAGGGCTGGTCTTCGGTGGATTATCCGGGAAACGCGACCTTTAATCCCGAGGAAGATCGGGTGTTCAATGCGGTGCTACGTGAGAAGCTGAACCCGGATATTACCGTCATGGAAGTGGATGCCAATATGGAAGACCCGGCATTTGCCGAGGCGGTGGCGAAGGCTGCATTGAAGATTTTCTGATGAAAAAAGGGACTTGACCATGAATAAAAGACTGGTTGTGGGTATTTCCGGCGCGAGCGGCGTCATATACGGCGTAAGGATGCTGGGTCTGCTCAAAGAGACCGACTATGAAACCCATCTCATCATTTCCGATTCAGGAAGGCGCAACATTGAGATTGAAACGGAGTTTAAAGCGGGTGATGTGGAGGCCATGGCCGACCATGTTTATGAAGACCGGGATGTGGGTGCTGCGCTGGCCAGCGGGTCCTTTTTAACCTGCGGCATGGTGGTGGCGCCCTGCACCATCAAGACCCTTTCGGGAATTGCCAACTCCTATACCAACAACCTGCTGGTGCGGGCTGCGGATGTGAATCTGAAAGAGGGTCGGAAACTGGTCCTGGTGGTCAGGGAAACCCCCCTTCACAAGGGTCACCTGCGGCTGATGACCATGGCGGCGGACATGGGTGCCCATATACTGCCGCCGGTACCGTCTTTTTATCATCAACCGAAAACCATTCAGGATATTATTGACCAAACAATCGGAAAGGTTTTTGATTACGTGGGCATTGAGCACGAACTGTTCAGGCGGTGGGAAGGGTGAAAAGCGGCTGCCCTTTGATCAGTTCGTTGATTTCCTCGGCAGCCTCCCGGATTCCCGTTGTCAACTCTGCCATTTTCTTATCGTCGAGTACTGATTTAAACCCTACCCCCCATATGGCATAGAGTGTGCTCCGTTTCCCTGAAATGGGGGCGGCTGCAGCGCGTACGCCGGCAATGTATTCCTCGTCGTCGAGCCCGTAGCCATTTTTCCGGGTCAGTTGAATTTGACGAAGATATTCATCTGGGTCGGTAATGGTGTGATCGGTAAACTTTGGAAGCCCATTTTCTTTGATGATACAGGCGGCTTCGGTGCTATCCATTGATGCCAGAAAGACCTTCCCGATAGCACCGGCCAGAAAAGGGATGGTGGTTCCCCGGGGAGCCGTGATTTTGAGATTCTGATTGGACTCAATAACATCCAGTATGCTGACCCTGTGCCCGTTCGGAATTCCCACAAAAACGGATGCGCCCGTCCGCTGCATCAACGCTTTCATGACGGGTCTGGCAATTTCCCGAAGGTCAAGCTCTGAATAGGCGGATTTTCCCAATTCAAAAAGGGTGGGGCCGAGGGTATATTTCTTCGAGGAAGGATCCCGAATGAGGGCGCCTGTTACCACCAGGGCACTGATAATGCCGTGAACGGTTCCTTTGCTCATTTCCAGGCGGTTGGCCAGATGACTGATGCCCAAACCCGTTTCGGCTTTGGATATGAGCCTGAGCATTGAAAACGCCTTCCTGACGGAAGGGGCTTGATATTTTCCTGACATTCGTTCACCTCGCTGAACATTTTTGCGAAGACTACCTTTTTGTCCTGCCGGTTGTCAACCCGGATGTTGATTTTATGAAAAATTAGTATTAAAGGTTAAATTACTGGTTTTCAGAATAATTATTGCTTGACATGGTTTTCAGTTATGATATCTTTCTGCCATAAAAAATGTTCGTGATAGTGAACATCCCCGCCGGATGATGATGGTTGGGGATGCTGGACAGGATGAAGTTTTGTTCTAAATGTTTCATTCAACCCAAAAACCGGGACGTCACATTTGAGTCCCAAGAAAATCAGGAGGGGAAAATGCTTTTACCAAGATTTGAATTCCATGAGCCCGCAACGATGGAAGAGGCTTGCCGGATCCTTGGGGAGCTGGGCGAAAAGGCGAAAACCCTTGCCGGCGGTACGGATTTGTTCGTCAACATGAAAAAGAAAGTATTGGCGCCGGAACATGTGGTGTCGCTTGATCGAATCCAATCGCTGGCTGAAATGGATTCTAAAAATGGAACACTCAGGATCGGTGCCTGCGCCAAAGCCGTGGAAATCGCTGAATCCGATGCCGTCAAGAAAGACTTTCCTGCCTTGCAGGATGGGGCCAGCAAACTGGGGTCCCCCCTTATCCGGAATCTGGCAACTGTGGGCGGAAACCTGGTGAGTGCGAGACCTGCCGCGGATTTCCCCCCGCCCTTGATGGCTTACGGTGCTAAGGTCGTTCTCAGAAGCAGCAAAGGGGAACGCACGGTGGGATTGGCCGATTTCATTGAGGCTCCTGGCCAAACGGTGATGGCCGCTGATGAAATTCTTGAATCCATTCTTTTGGAGAAGCCGGCGCCCCATTCCGGAAGTGCTTACTTAAAACTGGGTGTTCGAGAAGCTTTAGAGATTTCACTGGTGAACGTGGCCGTCTCAATAACCACCGACGGTCCCGATAGTCCCATAAAGGCTGCACGGGTTGTGATGGGTTCCGTGGGGCCCACCCCGCTCATATCTGCATCCGCTGAAAAAACCCTTTTGGGAAAAAAACCGTCCGAAGCCCTTTTCCTGGCGGCGGGGGAAGCCGCGGCCATGGACAGCCGGCCCATTGATGATTTCCGGGCGTCTGCCGATTACAAACGTGCCATGGTCAAGGAATTGACCCGAAGGGCTCTGGCCCAGGCCTATAGTGAAATTTGAAAATTGAAATTGGGGAAAACCTGAAGCACCCAAAGTGAATGACCGAATTTCTAATTTCTAATTTCCAGTTTCCAGTTTCTAATTTCGAGTTAGGGAGAATTACCATGAAAAAGATGATCTGCCTTACCATAAACGGCAAGGAATATGAGTTGGCTGCGGCGCCCAATATGACCCTGGCGGACCTTCTCAGGGAAGAACTGTTACTGACGGGTACCAAAAAAGGATGTGAACTGGGAGACTGTGGTTCATGTACCGTGATCATGAACGGCAAAGCGGTGAACTCCTGTCTGGTATTGGCCGTTCAGGCCTCGGGCAAAGAGATTGTTACCGTGGAGGGTCTTGAGACGGACGACGGTCTGCATCCCCTGCAGGAAAAGTTTATTGAAAACGGAGCAATCCAGTGCGGATTTTGTACCTCCGGCATGCTGCTCAGTGCCAAAACGCTTCTGGACAAGAACGCCAAACCCGATGAACTGGAGATTCGTACCGCCATTTCCGGAAACCTCTGTAGATGCACCGGATATCAGAAGATTGTGGAATCCATCAAAGACGTGAGCGAAGGGAGATAGGAAATGACCGAATATCATGTAATCAATGGACGAGCGCCACGGTTGGACGCACCTGCCAAGGCCACCGGGCGTGCCATGTATGTGGATGACATCAAACTGCCGGGTATGCTCTATGGCGCATTGTTGCAGAGTCCTCTGGCCCATGCCAGGATTCGCAATATTGATACTTCCAAGGCCCTGAAGCTGCCCGGGGTAAAATCAGTGGTGACAGCCGAAGACGCGGGTATGGTGCATTATGGTGTCAGTCCTGCCCGTTACGATGAAACCCTTTTTGTTAAAGAACGAGCACGCTATATCGGTGATGAAATTGCTGCCGTTGCCGCAACGGATCTGGAAACCGCCCTTGAAGCCGTGTCTTTGATTGACGTGGAATATGAGGAATTGCCGGCGGTGTTTACGGTGGAAGACGCCATTGCTGAAGGTGCGCCGCAAATCCATGACAAGTATCCCGGAAACATATGTGCGGAAGTGCACCAGGAATTCGGAAATGTAGAGGAAGGTTTTGCCAAAAGTGACCTCATTCGAACCGATACCTTTATCAACAAGAGACAGGACGGTGCGTTTCTGGAACCGAACGGCGTTGTGGCGGATTTCGATCGAAACGGGTATCTGACACTGCATTCATCCACCCAGGTCCCCCATTACGTCATGCGAATTTTGGCGATGGTGCTGGAGCTTCCGGTGGGCAAGGTTCGGGTAGTGAAACCCTATGTGGGTGGTGGTTTCGGACCCAAGGCCGGCACCAATTCCATTGAACTGGCTTCCTGCCTCCTTTCCATGAAGACCGGAAAACCGGTAAAAATGAATTTTACCCGGGAGCAGGTCTTCCTCTTTTCCAGAGCCAGGCATCAATTCAAGCATACGCTCACCACAGGTGTCAAAAAAGACGGCACCTTGATGGCGCTTACCAACGAATGTACCCTGGAAGGCGGGGCTTATACCAGTTTCGGAATCGCCACCGTTTATTACGCGGGCTCGCTTTTGGGTGCACCCTACAGACTGCCCAATATGAAGTACGATGGCTACCGTGCTTTCACCAACCGACCCGCCTGTGGGGCCCAGCGTGGACATGGCGGGGTTGCGTCCCGGGCTGCCTGGGAACAACAGATTGATTTCCTGGCGGAAGAGCTGGGTATGGATCCCGTTGAGATCAGAATGAAAAATTCCATGGAAGCGGGCGATGTCACCTGTAACGATTTCAACACCAGCAGTTTCGGTATGAAAGAATGCATCGAAGCCGTGAAAGAGGGTTCCAAGTGGGATGAGAAGAAAGGACAGATGCCTGAAGGAAAAGGGATCGGTATTGCCACGGGCTTTTTTGTCTCCGGTGCTGGTTATCCCATTTACCGATCGGAAACGGCCCATTCCACAGTGGTTATCAAACTCAACGAAGACGGGGGCACGGCCCATGTGCTCACCGGAAGTGCGGAAATCGGACAGGGTTCCGACACGGCCATGGCCATGATCGCAGCCGAGGCCCTGGGTGTGCCCTATGATCACATCAAGTTGAGCTCAGGCGACACGGATTACAGTGTGGACCTGGGGGCCTATTCCAGCCGTCAGACACTCATGACCGGACATGCCACCAAAAGCGCCGCCGAGGACCTCAAAAGCCAGGTGCTGGAAGTGTTGGGCGAAAAATTGAAAGTGCCGGTGGACCAGATGGACATCAAGAACGGATTTATCGTGTTCAAGGGTGAAACCCCTGATTTTACGGCCATACGAACCAGCTATGCCAAGGAACATCGGGGCTTTTTCGACAACCCGGATTCGGATGAACCGCTCACTTTCAAGGAGGCCGCGCGCATGGCTTTTCTGGCCCGGGGGTCCATGGTGGGAACCGGCAAGTACAAACCGGGTGAGCTGGGCGGCAAATTCAAAGGTGCCGCTGTGGGGACGTCTCCGGCTTATGGCCCATCCGCCCAGGTGGTGGAAATCACCGTGGACAAGGGTACGGGAAAAATTACCATCGACCGTATGACCGATGCCCATGACTGCGGTTTCGCCATCAACCGTACTTCCGTGGAAGCACAGATGCAGGGGTCTCTCTCCATGGGAGTGGGTGAGGCCATGTATGAGGAAGTGAAATTTGACGACAAGGGTAAGATTCTAAACGCAAATCTGGGCGAATATAAGATTGCCACGGCGCTGGATATGCCAAACGTGGATGCCATTATCGTGGAAAGCAATGAACCCAACGGCCCTTTCGGGGCCAAGGAAGTGGGGGAGGGGGCCATCATGCCCACCATCCCCGCCATCCTGAATGCCCTCTATGATGCTACCGGCGTGCGGATTCAGGAACTGCCCCTGACGCCCGAGCGCGTGTTCAAAGCCATTCAGGCAAAGGAAGAAAAGGAAAAATAGAGACGAAGGGTGCAGGGGGCAGTTATCAGGGGGCAGGGTGATGGTTTTTCTGCACTCCTGAAACCTGCACCTTGGCAACTCAAAAGCACAGGTCCAAAAAATGTCAAACCCATTATCCCAAGAAGAAGCCCTTCGGTACCAGCGGCAGGTGATCCTGCCCCAGATCGGCGAGGAAGGCCAGAAGCGGATTCAAGACTCCCGTGTTTTTCTGGCGGGTCTGGGAGGTTTGGGGTCTGTTTCGGCATATTATCTTGCGGCGGCGGGAGTCGGGCAGCTGCGGGCGGTGGACAAAGACCGGGTGGAATTGGGAAACCTGAACCGGCAGTTACTGCACCATACGGGTGATGTGGGTGAAACCAAGGCGGAATCCGCAAGGAAAAAACTTCAAAGCCTGAACCCCCATTGCCGGGTTGAGGCGCTCCACGATGCCATCAGCGAAGATAACGGTGATCTGCTGGTTGGAGATGCCCATGTGATTGTGGATGGGACGGATAATCTGGAGACGCGAAAGATACTGAATCGTGTCTCTTTAAAGAAAGGGATTCCCTTTGTTTTTGGCGGTGTGGACGGATTGACGGGCATGGCCACCACATTTATTCCAGGCAAAACGCCCTGTTTTGAATGCCTTTTCCCGGAAGGAACCCCCGATAAGGGACCTCCGGGGGTTTTAGGCCCTTTGCCGGGGATCATCGGATCCCTGCAGGCGCTGGCGGTCATTAACTTTCTGGTGGGGGTTCCTCATGGCTTGTTGATGTCCCGAATGCTTTATGTGGATGGTGCAAACATGAATTTTAAAATGATTGAGATGGGAAGAAATTCCCGATGCCGTGTGTGCGGCGCCGATTTATGATAAGGAGGAAAGGTCTCATGAATGAAGACGCCGAGAAAATTGAAGTGACCATTAATGGTTTTACAGAAAAAGTGCCCAAGGGGTCTTCCGTTACCCAATTGATTCTGACTTACGATGAAGTGGATTCCGCCATGATGGTGGAGCAGAACGGACGGTACGTTTATCCCCAGACGTATGATACGACCCAGCCCGTGGCTGGAGATGTTCTGGAATTTATCCATCCTGATTTCGGTGGTTGATTCAACCCACAACTCTGATTTCCTGAAAATTATTATTCTTTTTGATTTATTTTCTTCTCTAATCAGCCCTTCAATGTTAGCTTGACGAACAATACTGACTTTTCATATATTGAAAATCACAGTGTGCTTCTGTCCGGGAGGTTTGCTCCGAGGCCCTGAGTGAATGTCAGAGAGGAGAAACGTGACTGAGCGGATTGCTTTTGTAGATGATGAGGAACTCGTACTAGGGACTTTGAGTCGGATTTTTGAGAATGAGCCCTATGAAGTTTATACCTTCGATGCGCCTTCAAAAGCGGTCGAGGCCATGGAGCAGCATTCGTTTTGTGTGGTGGTGTCGGATCAGATGATGCCGGAAATGGATGGCACTGAATTTCTGGGCCAGGTTCGTGATCGGTGGCCGGATATCGTGCGTATCCTCATGACCGGATATGCGGAGACGGAGACGTGCAGCAAGGCCATCAACCAGGGCAGCGTTTTTCGTTTTGTCAGCAAACCATGGGAAATCCGCGAGCTGAAGCAGATTGTGAAGGACGCATTCGATCAATACCGGCTTGTTAGCGAGCACCGGGAGTTGACGAGGCTTACGGAAGAGCAGAACCGGGAACTGCTCGATTTAAACCAGGGGCTGGAGAAAAGGGTTCAGGACAGGACGAGACAATTGAGGGAGAATGAGGAAGAACTCAAGAACACCCTGAGTCAGCTACGTTCATCCCTGGAGGCAACCATCCAGGCCCTGGCGGCAACCGCGGAAGCCAGGGATCCCTACACGGCGGGGCACCAGCGTCGGGTCGCCGATTTGTCTAGGGCCATTGCCCAGAAAATGGGCCTTTCTAATGACCAGGTGGATGGTGTGCGCATGGCAGGTTCAATACATGATCTGGGAAAGATATATGTTCCTTCGGAAATTCTGAATAAACCGGGTAAAATCAGGGAAAATGAGTTTGAGCTGGTGAAGTCGCATCCCCAGGTGGGCTACGAGATATTAAAAACCATCGATTTTCCATGGCCTGTGGCGGAAATTGAAATTCAACATCATGAACGTTTGGATGGTTCGGGTTATCCCAATGGGCTCAAAGGGGATGAAATTCTGCTGGAATCCAGGATTGTGGCGGTTGCCGATGTGGTGGAGAGTATGTCCTCCCATCGGCCCTATCGGCCGGCGCTGGGCATTGATGAAGCCCTGTCTGAGATTAAGGCCGGTTCTGGAACGCTTTTTGATGAAAGGGTGGTGGATGCCTGCGTGTTGCTTTTTGAGGCGGATGGCTATACCCTTCAGTAGTACCCCATATCTACCGTCCCATGAGATAGTTGGACACATCCCGGGATACATTCCGAATAAAGGCGCCTCTGTGTCTCCCTGAAATGAAAACCGTCAGAATGAATTTCTGACCATTTGGCAGTACCACAATACCGGCGTCATGAAACGTGTCGGAGGTGGTACCCGTTTTAGAAAAGACCTCGGCCCCCTTCGGCGCCCCACCCGCGACCCTCATTCGCTGATAGGACTGATTCCTGACATCTCGAACCATCAGTTCACACATGGCGTTACAGCTGTTAGAATCCACCAGGGCGTCAGCGGCCAGGATCTGAAGAAACCGGGCGGCGGCCACCGCTGTCATGGAATTCCGATTGACCCAGGGGCCCGAAGGTTTTCCGTTTCTCAAAAACTGCTTTTCACCTGGCGGAATGGGGGACCCCCATGTCTTCTGGCAGGCGTTGATGTGCTCAATCCCCAGTGATCGCAACCAGCGATTGCATGCATTCCGTTTATACGAAAATTCCCTGTAGGCTTCGGGTGATCTGAGGCCTCCCCCTGATGTTCCGCTCCATAGATCAACAATCCAGGCCGTGGCCGTGTTGCTGGAAGGGTGTATCATCTGATAGAGTTTCCTGTGAACCTGGGGCGTGATTTTGAGTGTTCCTTCTTTCGCCAGGTGATAGACATAGCCCATATATATCATTTTGATGACGCTCGAGGGATAAACGGGTTCATTGCCGTTATATTGTGCAAGGCGGGGATTTTCAGGGGTTTTCAGGTCAATGAGCGCCAGGTGCACCTGGTCGGATGCGAGGCCGCGTTGTTTTTTGAGGTTTCGGGCTACGATTTGATCCAATACCCCCTGCAGTTGTTTTGAAACAATGGGTTGCGGGGGAAGGGGGATGCGCTGCGCTGCAGTGCAATGTCCATTTAGTAGGGCAGATGATAACAGGAAAACGAGCAAAATGGTCCCCATCATCAATTGGCCGTTTCGGTAGGGGCATCGAATGGATTTAAACGGCGAGAACGTCTGCGATAATGTAAAGGTGTGCCACATGGAGCGCTCCTTTTTTTTAGATTTTTCGCCCTTTTAACATCCCTTATCACTAAATTCAAGTGAGGGGTTGATGAATCTTGCCTGACGCTGCATCGACGCCTTAGGGTTTGGGAAAAAAATGGATTGACCTGAAGCTCGGAAAATGGTTAATCTCTCATAAGAATAAATCCGTTGGGAAAGGAATTATAGATGAAGAAATGCCTTGGCATGTTTTACGGTATCCTGGTTGTTGTAATTTTTGTGGGTGGTTTGTTTGGATGTTCAGATGAAAAAGTATCCAGGGATGTCAGTTCCATCAAATCAAGGCTTGAAAAGATAGAAGACAGGCTTGCAAGTATTGAAAAATCCGCCAAGAGGGTAGGGCTTCTGGAGGCAGAGTTTCAAAAACTCCAGCAATCCATGGAACGCTGGGAGCGGGCGATCACTGCGCGTCTTGCTCCGGTTTCAAAAAAGAGAACCGGATCTCGAACCAAGGCGGCGACCCGTAAGAAAAAAGGGAGCAAACAGAAATATTATGTTGTCGAGAAGGGCGATAGCCTGTTTCGTGTGGCACAGAAACACCAAATGACCCTGGATCAGTTGTGCCAGTTGAACAAGATTACGATGAAAACGGTCGTACACCCCGGCGATAAACTCCTCGTTTATTAGGGGCATCGGCAAAAAATAAATACACAACCTGGCTTGTCCTTTGGTCCGTCTTGGGAAATTTTTTGAAAGGGGGGAAGAAATGGATAAGGTTGACGTCAAGTTTGGCGAGTTGATTGAGAAAGGGTTCAACCTGTATAAGGAAAATTTCGGCATCCTTGTGTTGGTCTCCCTGATTGCCGTAGTTGTCAGCGCCATTACGGTGGGGGTCCTTGCCGGGCCCATGGCCGCAGGTGTTCTTCTTGTCGTGTTTCAATTGCATGATCGGAAGGAACCGAAACCCGAGGTTGGAACCCTTCTGAAGGGTTTTGATTTTTTTCTGAATAGTTTCCTTTTTTTCATTGTTTGGGGGGTTGCCATCTTTGTGGTAAGCCTTATTCTGGGTCTTGTTCCCTGCATCGGTCAAGTGGCATCGCTTTTCGTTGTTTTTGTGGCCCATGCGCTGCTGATGTTCGGCATGTTTCTGATCGTTGATCGGAATATGGAGTTCTGGCCGGCTTCTGTTGAGAGCTTCAACATGGTGAAGCGCAATTTCTGGCCTTTCCTGGGCTTTTCCGTTGTATCCAACCTGATCGGCAGCATCGGGGCTATCGCCTGCGGCATCGGTGTGGTTTTTACCCTGCCTATTCAGGTTTGTATTCTGACCGTGGCATACCGGGAAATTTTTGACGGTGACTCAATCGATCCCGTTGTGCCCTGATGGGCTGAAATGAGCATTTGTTCCGGGCGTGTCAGCCCCATCAGAAAAAAGTACCCGTTTCCAGTGTGGACCCGACCCGGTTCCTATTGGGATGTGGCGGTGGCGCATCTTCCAATGGCCTTGCTGACCGGTTTGGGGTTGATCCTGCCCCTCTGGGTTTCCATCCAGTCCCTTCCCCTTTTGAAATGCATTTTCCTGCGTGTCACCGGCATTCCGTGCCCCTTTTGCGGATTTACCCGTTCTCTCTGGGCCATTTCATCGGGTGACTGGCATTTTGCGGCAGGCAACAATCCTCTTTCGTTGGGGATTTATGCTTTGATGGTGGTCTTTTTCGCCTGGCATTCTACGGCACTTTTGTTGGGGTTTAAGATGACATCCGGGTTGTACCAGCTCTGCAAATCAGCTTACACCTGGTGGCTTGTGGGATCCATGTTCTTTCTGAACTGGGTGTATCGAATCGGTTCCGGGTTGACATAACGATATTAGGAATTTGGGGATTTTATTGAGATGACCGAAGAAGAAAATGAGGACAATGAACGACCCCACCCTTTGGAGGGGATACGTGTGGTGGAATACGGCCTTTTTCACGCCGGGCCGGGGGCGGGTGCCATTCTGGGGGATCTTGGGGCGGATGTCATAAAGATTGAGCCGAAAGACGGGGACCCTGAACGGTACTGGACGCGGCTGGGGCAACTGGACCTGGCGCTTCCGGGTGGAGAGAGCGCCATGTTTCAGGCCTCCAACCGCAACAAAAAGGGGATTGGTGTGGATATCCAGAACCCCATGGGTCGGGATGTATTTCATGGGCTGATCCAAAAAGCGGATGTTTTTCTAACCAATATCAGGAAGAGCACCAAAGCCAAATTAAAAATCGATTATGCCGCTTTGTCTTCCGTGAACCCCACATTGATTCATGCCAACGTGTCCGGATACGGGCCAAAGGGTCCCATGAGCGATCTGGGTGCTTTTGATCCCCTGGGATTGGCCCGTTCGGGCATGATGTTTGTTTCCGGGACCGATGAACCGCTCCTCATGCATATCGGCATTCTGGATCAGGCCACGTCCATCGCCTTGAGCCATGCCATTATTACGGCGCTTTTTGTGCGCGAGAGAAGGGGAATAGGGCAGGAAGTTCACGTGTCACTTTTTGGAACGGCGCAATGGCTGATGCATCCGACCCTCATGATCGGGAATCTCCTCTCTGTGGAACCTGTCATTCATGTGGACCGAAAAAATCATTCCCCTTTACGCAATTTTTTCCGTTGCCGGGACGGGGAATGGATTATCGGTGCCCATCATCCGGAGGAAAAATACTGGGCCGGTTTCTGCGAGGCCACCGGGCAGTTTCAACTGATCTCCGACCCCCGCTATGCGACCCTTGATGCAAGGGCTGACAACAGCGCAGCCCTGATGGAACACTTTGATCCGGTCTTTCTCTCCAAGACCCGGGATGAGTGGATGGACATATTTCTGGCCAAGGGCCTCATGTTCTGCTCAATCCAACACGCAAGTGAGGTCAAAAACGATCCCCAGGCCCGGGCCAATGGTTATGTGATGGACTTTAAGCACCCGTCACTGGGAAAAATTCAGATCCCGGGATATCCGGTTCACTTCAGCGCATGCAAAGCGGAAACCCGAATCCTGGCACCTGGCCTGGGTGAACATACGAAAATTGTTCTTTCGGAAAACGGATATACGGAATCTGAAATCGAAACGTTCATGTCTGCTGGAGCCGTCTTCTAACCTCCATCCTTTTCTAATTTGTACCATTCGTGAAAAGTTGACCCTCTTCTGAAGTCAAAAAAAGCGCTTGACATTCAAACATTTGTTTAATACATACGTTCGTATTAAATGGAGGTTTAAACGGTATGGCTGGGACCCCAAAGGTCAAGATTTCAAAAGAGCGAATTCTGCAGGAGGCCGAAGCTTTGTTTGCGGAGCGAGGTTTTTATGCGGTGACCATTCGAGAAATCACCCAGGCGGCCCGTTGTAATCTGGCCGCTGTGAATTATCACTTTGGAAATAAGCAAAACCTTTACATGGAGGTTTTCAGATGTCTCTGGAAACCCAGGGCCAAACGGATCCTGGCTCGTTTTGAAAGCGTGCTGGCGCAAAGGGAATTGACCCTGCAAGACATCGTTCATGCCGTGGCGGAAGCCTTTATCAAAGGACCCCTTTCGGATGAAGAACGGCTGCGCCACTTCCAGTTGATGGTTCGGGAAATGGCCAGGCCTACGGAGGCTTTTGAAATGGTTATCGGAGATGTGATCGGACCATTTCAGAGAAAGCTGGCGGAATTGATTCGCCCCTTTATGGCCCGGGAAATGGGGCAAGTGGCTTTGCTGCTGTATATTCAGAGTATTATCAGCATGGTGATCCATTTCAACTTCGCCAGAAATCCGGTGATGCGGATTACAGGCATGGAATATGATGCTCAGTTCAAGGATGAACTGGTTGACCATGTGGTTCAATTCAGCCTCAGCGGGTTGAACGGTGTCGGGAGGGAGACGTCCCATGAGGTCCATTAAGGCGCTATGCTGTTTACTGGGGGCCATTTTTTTACTGGCGGCCGGTTGCATGAAAATGGGTCCGGATTTCAAGAAGCCTGACCTTAAACTGGCCCAGCCGGAGAAGTTTCAGTATCGGCCCAGAAAAGCAACGGTGGTGGTCCCGGAAGACCGGTGGTGGGAGGTGTTTGGTGACCCGGAAATCAACGGGCTGGTTGAAAAGGTGCTCAAGAACAATCCGGATCTTCAGCTGGCTGCGGCACGCATTCTCGAATTGCAGTACCAGGTGATCCAGACCCGGGCGGATCGATTTCCCAGCTTGGGTTTGCAGGCCGGCGCCAGGCGGCAACATGAACCGGAATCCGCTTTTGGACCGGGCGTTCCCATAGGCGGCACCGTGAGCCAGTATGGTTTTTCCCTGCCGGCGTCCTATGAGATGGACCTGTGGGGAAAATATGCGCGGGCGGTGGAATCTTCACGGGCGCAGTTGCTCCAGGAGGAAGAAAACCGTCTGACCCTTTCCCAGGGGCTGGTGTCCGAGGCTATCAGCCTTTTCCTGCAGATTCAATCCCTTGAAAGGCGTATCCAGATCACACTTCAGAGCCTGCAGAACTACCGGGAGAGTGTTGGCTTCGTGGAGCGTCGCTACAACCGGGGATTGACCAGCATTCTGGATCTCAGGCAGGCCAGGCGAACCCTGAACCAGGCCAAGGGTAATCTGCCGCAGCTGAGGCAGGAACTGGGTGCTTCGCAGCAGGCGCTCGCGGTCCTCATGGGGGAATACCCCAAGACCCGAAAACCGTATCCCCAGCCGGAAGACTATTATAAGAAACTCAAGCCTGTCCCCCCCGGACTGCCCAGTGAACTCCTGTTGCGAAGGCCGGATATAAGGGCTGCGGAAGCGCAGTTGAAGTCCTTGAATGCACAGATTGGCGTGGCCAAGGCCAGCCGCTTTCCCAGTATCAGCCTGACGGGCAGTTACGGCTACTCCAGCGAAGAATTGTTCAATCTTTTTACTCCCGGGGCCGCCTGGAGCCTGGCCGCGGCGCTGGCGCAGCCGCTCTTCGACGCGGGCCGGTTAAAAGCCAATCAACGGGCCGCCGAGGCCCGGTACACCCAGGGGGTCGCCGCATATCGAAAATCAGTCCTGGATGCCTTCAGAGAGGTGGAAAATGCGCTTTTGACCCGGAAAAAACAGATTGAGCGTCGTGAGGATGTTTTGAGCTTTGTGGTGGAAGCCCGTGCCACCCAGCGGGTGGCCCAATCCCGTTACATGCGCGGCCTGGTGGATTACCTGACCGTCCTTAATGCTCAGCAGACGCGGTTTCAGGCGGAGGATCAACTGCTGCTGGTGGAGTTGACCATCCTGGCAAATCGCGTAACCCTGCATCGGGCTCTGGGGGGCGGCTGGGCGGCATTGCCCCCGGTCAAAGGGAAAGAAACCGAAGGGATCGCGTCTTATACCATCTGGTGAGAGAGAACGTGAATATATGGCAGAGGCAAGTCTTGTGTGCGTCTGTCTGAAAGAGGCGAGTGGCATATCATGAGCAAGACGAAAAAGAGAACCATTCAGGCAGTTTTCACGATCATCCTGATCGCCCTGGGCGCTTTTGGAATGATAAAATTGACTGAAAGTAAACCGCAGATGAAAAAGCGGAAAATGGCAACCCCTCTCCCCATGGCCCGGACCCTGGTGGTTGAAACCGCCTCCAAAGCCATGGTGGTTCGGGGAGAAGGCACTGTTACACCCCTCAGGGAGATTGATCTGGTGCCCCAGGTGAAGGGGAAGGTGGTTTTTCTATCCCCTGCCATGATTAATGGGGGCGCCTTTAAGAAGGGGGAAACACTGTTGCGCATAGAGCCCGAAGATTACCGGCTGGCGGTAACCCTGCAGAAGTCCAAAATCATGAACGCCCAAAGCCTGCTTCGCCTGGCGGAAGAAGAGGCTGAAGCCGCCAGGGAGGAGTGGCAGCAACTTTACCAAGATGAGCAGAAAGAGGGCAGAGAACCGTCGTCCCTTGTACTGAAACAGCCCCAGCTGGCTGCGGCCAGGGCCAAACTGGCGGCAGATGAAGCCCATCTGCGAAACGCACGGCTGGCCCTCGAACGGACCGACATCAAAGCGCCCTTTAACGGCCGTGTGGAAAAGGAAGATGTGGGGTTGGGACAGTATGTAAGGTCAGGGGAAGAACTGGCCACCCTGTTTTCCACCGACGTGGTGGAGATTGTGGTTCCCCTGGAAGATGAAAGCTTGTTCTGGTTCCATGTGCCGGGTTTTACGCCGGGGAAAGGGGAGGGCGCTGTTGCAACGGTTCAGGCGCGCCTTGCGGGCAGGACCCGTGAGTGGAACGGTCGGGTGGTTCGCGCCGAGGGAAAGATGGATGAACGGACCCGAATGGTCCGGGTGGTGGTCCGCGTGGACAAACCCTATGCCGCCAGGCCGCCCCTGGCGGTGGGGCTTTTTGTCAAGGTCGAAATCAAGGGACGTCAAATACCTGACCTGGCGATTATTCCTCGCAGCGCCCTTCATCAGGGGGGTATTGTATGGGTGGTGGACACAGATGATCGGCTCCATTATCGAAAGGTCCAGGTGGCAAGAATCGATGGTGAACAGGTACAGATTCAGAAGGGGCTTAAAAGCGGGGAACAGATCGTCATATCTCACCTCAAAACGGTTACCGACGGTATGACAATTCGCCCCGTCCCACAAAGGGAGGAAAATCAGGGATGAAAGGGATGATCGCCTGGTTTGCGAAAAACCACGTCGCCTCCAATCTCCTCATGCTGTTTCTCATGCTGGCGGGTGTGGTCACCGGCCTTACCATGAAAGTGGAGGTTTTCCCCGAGTTCTCCCTGGATATGATTACGGTGACCACACCGTATCCCGGTGCGTCTCCCTCTGAGGTGGAAGAAGCTATCGTTCGGCGCATTGAGGAACGGGTGGCGGGTCTTTCAGGCATCAAGCGGATCGATTCCACCTCCCGGGAAGGTTTGGGGACCGTCACCATCGAGGTCATGAAAGACTGGTCCCTCAAAAAACTGCTGGATGAGGTGAAAAGCGAGGTGGACAGCATCACCACTTTTCCCAATGAGGCGGAACGGCCCATTGTCCGGGAAGTGACCCGTCGGAACCGGGTCATCAGCCTGGCGGTTTACGGGGATGCCCCCGAGGCCACCATTAAAAACCTAGCGGAGACCATCAAGGACGAAATTATCAACCTGCCGGGCATTACCCAGGCGGATCTCGCCGGCATCAAGACCGGTGAAATCCATATCGAAATCTCCGAGGAAACCCTTCGACGCTATGGGTTGACCCTGGGTAAGATTGCGGATGCCGTTCGAAAAGGGAGCCTGGATCTGCCGGCGGGCCGCGTGAAAACAGCCGGTGGAGAGATTCTGATCCGCACCAAAGGGAGACGATATTATGCCGATGAATATCGGGATGTGCCCATCCTTACCAATCCTGACGGCACCAAGGTAACCCTGGGGCAGATCGCTGTTTTGAGCGACGGCTTTCAAGATGTGGACCTGGCGGCCCGGTTTCAGGGAAAGCCCACTGCATTGATTGAAGTGTTTCGCGTGGCCGACCAGAATGCACTCACCGTGGCGGAAACCATTAAGCAATTCGCGGACCGGATCAGCCCCACCCTTCCCGAGGG
>Ga0233437_1004130_pt1 | contig 17666 bp, 44 predicted proteins | sample SI_122_August201_FD_182714 | JGI IMG/M metagenome (GOLD analysis project Ga0233437, IMG submission 182714) | Seawater microbial communities from Saanich Inlet, British Columbia, Canada - SI_122_August2016_200_MG | ecosystem: Environmental > Aquatic > Marine > Inlet | place: Canada: British...
ACATTCGGGCGCAAATGTGTTAAGGTAAGTTTAGATTTAGTAATGAAAAGGAGAAAGGACTAGCGTATGCCTGAGTTAGAATGGTCAATCAATGTGGACGGCGAACAAATACCTTGCGCACGTCTTGGAATTGTCGCTTATGCGAAAGCATTCGCGGATGATCCTGGAGTAAAGCATGTCAGCGTATGGCATGGTGAAACATTGTTGTTAACTGTGTTAGGAGATTAAGTATGTACAGCACGAAAGAAATTGATGAAGAACTCGCAACGCTTGAGTATTGCTTGGAAGATGCGCGGGATATTGTCAGGGATGCGCGGGATGACATTTACGAGGAAAATCCTGAAAATCGCACAGAGCAAGTATACCGTGCTAAACGCTTGGAAGCTGTACGTCTTGCACAGGTTGCGTGCGAGGATCATTTAGCCTATTTTGCCAATCTGGGAGCACACCATGTATGAAGTAGTCGCCTTGTGCATAATCGTATTCCTAGGTTTCAAATTATGGGGCGGGGCGTACGCTTTACTAGTACACGTATTTGGTGAGCAAAGCGTGGTGCCTGGAACATTGGCACCGGTTGTGTGGATATTTGGTTTTATAGCGTGCCTAAAAGTTATCGCCCATTGGGTAGGAGAGGAATAGTCGTATGGATTTGGGAAAAATGGCTGGAGGAGTAATCAGGTCGCTAGTAGTCGGGTTCATTATAATACTGTGCTGCATGTGGACAATGGTAACCTGCACTGCTGATTGGGTAACGGAGGGAGTAGCACAGTCGTCTGGCACAGCATACGCGGAACAAACAGTCACGCCCGCGAAAGAACTTGCCAAGGCCCAGACAAAAACACGCCCAGACTGGACCAGTGAATTAGAAGAGGCGTACACCAATCTAAACAAACGATGGGAGCACACCGGGCGCATTTATTGGATAGTGTATGATGATTTTGTGACTGGCACGGATAGGCAGGGGTATACTATGACTGTACCTTCGGATTGTAGTGGCTTACTAGTGGACTATCACTATACAGAAAAGATAAAGGTATCTAAACTATATGGCGGCATAATTGTAAGTTTGGGATGCCGAGAAGCACCATGCAAAGGCTGGGAAACATTTGAAACCGAAATTGACTGTGTACGATTTTTGACACGATAAACACTTAACCAGGAGAACAATACAATGACAGTGGCATGCAGCGTGCTTGAAGAACTCGAAGAGGCGTTTGAAAATTCATTTCAGAAGCCTCAGATTTATAAGGATAGCTGGGTAACCGGTTACAACGAATTTGGAGAAGGAAGGACACTGCCAGAGGTCTACGAGGGTATTCTATTAGATGAAGGATACACTGAAGAAGTAGAACACACGGAATGCTGGGGAGCGCGGTTGTCCGCAAATGGTTTTATGGACTGCACCGAATGGACTTTGTTCTGGTCAGAAGAAGAAGCGGCAGAGTACCTCATGGATATGTGGCTAGTAGGTTAGTGGAGCAAGGAGATTAAATATGTGGACTAAAATACTACTATGGTGGTACAACCTGAACAGCAACAGCAACGACTTTGAAAAGCATTGCTTGCGTACTGTGTTTGGGGTTCCGGGTGATTTCAAATGGGAACCCAAAACCCTAGAAATGTACGACATGATGTTTAGTGCATTAGCACTGAACAAGGAGACTAATACGGATGCCAAAGCCGCAAAGGTAGTACAAAAGCGCATGGGTCAGCGTATTAAGGAAATTTCACAATTGGACATAGGCGAACATACAAAAGGAATGCTATTGCGGGAGTGCTTTGGTGTCATTAAGTTAATGCGCATGCCAGTAGGCGACAAGAAACTATTGTTCAATGGCGAAAAACGCAAACCAAGGAGCAAGTAATATGACACTAGGACAATGGTACGACAGAAATCCGTATGCGAATATGGAACACCACCTGTGCAAGGTAGCGGATGGGAACCCAGTTTTGACTATGTTGGATAATCGGATACGCTTGATTGCCAAACACGAGCACAGAGGCCGGGAAGGATCGCTGTATCGGCGGAAACTATGGGATCGGCAATTTGACCGGTTTGTGTCTAATAATCGCAGTGTCAAAGTTTTCCCTTGGTGGTAAAAATTAGTGCTTGACATTGGGGGTTGGGATATGCTATAGTATAAAAAGATTAAGCGAAGCAAACAACGGAGGAAAGCAAAATGGCAAACCGAACTCTTAACGAAGTGAAATCTCTACTGCAAAAATTGCAACGATTTTCCCCGCGCAACTGCACTCAGCAAGAATTTGAAACCGCGTCTCTCAAAGCGCGGAGGTTGCTAGAAGAGTATCAATTGTCCATGGCGGATATTGCAGCGCACAAATCCGGTGAAGAACTTGAAGAGCAAAGCGTAGACTTGCAACGCAAACGAGTACCCTGCTGGCAAAATCAGCTTGCGGTCAACATTGCATATGGATTCCAATGCACGGTTATTGAATCAAAAGCAGCGGGCACTACATACTTGAAATTCCTAGGCCATGTGTCAGACGTTGAGGTAGCGAAATATTTCTACACTATGCTGGCGCGGTTGCTTCCGGGGATGGCGAAGAAGGCGGGACGGCTGGAAGGTCGTACAGGTACTCCACTACGTCGCTATGTCAATACCTTCATTGTGCATGCGGGACGCGAAATCAATCGGAGATTAGCGGAGGATCGGACAGTGGCTACGCGGGCAAACAGTGTCGAGAAGGCGCTTGTAGTAGTTAAGGGGCACGAGCTAGATTCGTTCGTGCGCAAGTTGTATCCCTCACTTCGGAATAAGCGGAACACGGTCTACAAAATTGACAGTGCAGCAAATGCAGGTAGAGAAGCGGGTAGTAACATTCCCCTTAATCGAGGAGTGGCAAGCGGCAATGGAAATTCTTCTACGCCTTTGTTGGCCTAGATGGACAATACAGCACATAAGGAGCACATTTATGAGTTTCAAAATTGGCACAAAAGTAGTAGTATTGTATTCTGTGACTAGCGAAAAGTTTTGGCATGGAAGAGTAGGCACAGTGCTAAATAACGAGCATACTGGAGTAATACTAGACATGGGCGAGGGAGTTGAGATACGTCAATACCATTCGGATGTGGCGGAGGTGCAAGAATGCGTATGCACAGGTCGCTTAGTCACGGAGTAGTACACTAAATAAGGATCACGCACATGCGATATTACATAACGCAATATACGCCGACACGAAAAGTAGTTTACGCCGATCATGTGGACACGCAATCCGAAGAGATGGCGCTTGAAATTGTAGCCCCATCAAGCGGCGTATGGGACATTGCACAAAGCCAAACCGGCGAACTTTATCTGGTTAACTGGTTGGATGGGAGTTACATCGATGTGGTATAGTTATGAAATGCGCGTGTTGCTGGCATGGTCAATGTTTATTGGGATTATAATCGCATGTGCGGTGATAGCCTATTATGTGACAGGTGGAATAGTAAACTAGGGAGATAGTACAATGTGCCAAAAATGTCGAGGTATTGAATTTAGTAGAAGGCAAGTGGAGAGTTGGTCTGGTGAAGTTGCAAGACGCACACAAACCGGTAACGGGGATATTGGCTATGCAAAACGTATGCTCGCATGGTACGAAGAGCATGTAAATTGGTTTGAGCGGCAGCGCAATACTTGTGCTAAATAAAGTACTTGACATTTAGGCAAGAATGTGATACACTGATATTCAGAGTTAAGACATTCGGGAGAAAACAAAATGCACATGCTTAGAAAACTAACACGAGATGATGTCACAATCAATTTGGAAGTGGACTACGACGACACGCCAGTGCGCGGGAATCTAGTTTGCTCAGATGAACCAGAGCTGGACAAGCGGGACGAGGATGAAGTGTTCCGAAGATTGGGGCGCGGGGACGTATGGGCTTGGGCACTCGTAAAAGTCACTGCCAAGTGGAATGGGTTCAGGGCTGTGACGTATTTAGGGGGTTGCACCTACGACAATGAAGAGCAGTTTATGGAATCTGGAGGCTACTACGAAGATATGATTGATGAAGCGCTTGAAGATTTGAACGCGCAAGTGCAAGAGTCGTATAGGGAAGCCTGTAAACTAATCGAAAATTAGGAATGATAAACTAAGGAGATAGTACAATGTGTCAAAAATGTCTAGGTATTGAGTTTAGCAGAGAACAAGTGGTGGATTGGGCTGGCGAAGTTGCGAAGCGCACACAAACCGGTAACGGGGATATTGGCTATGCAAAACGTATGCTCGCATGGTACAAAGAGCATGTGGATTGGTTTGAACGACAGAGCAATACTTGCGGCAAATAAAGTACTTGACATTTAGGCAAGAATGTGCTATAGTAAACAAAGGCTAAGACAACGGAGGAAAACAAAATGGATTGTACACAGCATTTGAACGAGAATATAGTGGCGTTTGATACCATAGAAGAAGGTGAAGGTTTTAAAGTTTCTTATGATGGTGATTTTTTCATGCGCACGGCAAGCACGCCAATTGCAAACGCTGTTAACCTTCGTACTGGAGAGTTGTTTATTGTGTGTTCGGATGCTTCAGTATATGCGGCAAAGACGGCGCGGGTTAACTACGCAGTATAGTACAATGACACAATGGGAGAATAGTACAATGTTTGAGTCTGGGTATAAAAACCAAGTAGTATATCTGAAGAAGGATCGACAAGAGCGATTCAACCTTAAACGTGGATGGTTTGTAAACGCATGGCGCATTGTAGATGATCAAGGCGAAGACACCGTGCAACCTTGGTTCAATAAAAAAGGTGAGGCGCGGGAATACGCTAAAGAAATGGGCATGGTTCTGGATGAGACAGGAGTATAGCACAGTGCTGGATTTAAACGACAGGGATCTTGTACGGGCCAGGAAACGCAATGGTGCAAGTGTCTATTACATACCGAACAATACTAGGTGCGTGCATTGTGGTAAACCGCTACACTATGGAAGGCTCCGTAAAATAGCACAAAGTGGCCTTGAGCGAACGTGTGTGCCATGTGGTAGCGGGAAAGTAACTCTAGAGGAGTAGCGCAGTGCCAACAAACAAATGTAAAAACACAGTATACTCTGAGCATAGTTTTTATTGGGACACAGAACTATCCGAAGAGTGCATGGAAGAGATTGCAGCATGGCTAGGCAATCTTCCTTTTAAAGAGCGCCGGTACATAAGCGATCTTATAGAGGACACGGTAGCGGACGAGCAGTTTTACGCAAGCGGCGAGGTGTGAATGGGGGGTAGGGTGTTCCAGGGGCTAGTTTTCCACAGTGTTTTTAGTTTCCAAATACTACCAGACCAGTTTGGCGCAGGGTCGCGGTTATAACGCATTTTCGTATTGTAAACGCCTCTGTAGTCGCTTGTGCGCTTACTTCTTCGGCGTTGTGGGTGCGAGTATGGCGCGGACCTTTTGAACACGGTAGGAGGCAACACAGAAGCATTTCCCAACAATAACTTTAGCGCCAAAAATAAACTGTTGACACTTGTGTAGTATTCGCACTTGCGCAACTAAACAAAAAATACCGCGCATTCATTTTGAAAACGATTGCGCGGTTAATCTTTGAATAGTGCTGCAACTACGAATAATGACTTTTTAAAATCCCAAAATCCTGGGGAGACATTTTTTCGTTCGTTTAGGAAAATTTTCTCGGCCCCCGAAAGTTGAAAATACTCCTATGGTTCTCTATTCTTTTAGTACACCTAGTTGTGTTAGGTGTACCAGTCGTACTGTTTGACATAGGTGTACTATCCAACCCATACGGGTATTCTGTTTCCGTATTAAAGGAATAGCACACCTATGTAATTTAGAATAGGCGGATTTCGGGCATTATTGTTTAATGTGATTTGCACTTGTTCAGGTTCCTTTTCATTTGTTCAGGGTACTTAACAATTGTTCATTAAGAAATACGCCACAACTCTTCGTCTATGGCGTATAACTGTTCTATTACACTGTGGGCTTCGGATCGAGACAGATCGTGATCATTGCATATCTGTGCTCGAATCTTATTGTACCAGTGACGTAGTGTCATGGTATAGCAAGTTTTATCCATATTTTTCCTCCTGGTTTTAACTCTCGTATTGTGACATAAAACGCTATGAATGTCAACCTTTATTTTGGGGATTCCCTAAGTACCTGCTAACAAAGAACTTACATGCGGGCACTGCTAGTACAGCGCACGGTTGAAACTTGTTTGGTCGCGCAAGGTACAGTATTAACATGCGCAAGTCCTTTGGTAGCAACGGGTTACGCAAAAGTTACTCGGCAAAGCAGGTTTCCAAGTGACTACGCTTGTAGTCGGTGGGTTTGTAAGTGATTGGTACGAAAGGACTTATGAACGCCCAAAAATAAACCTTGAATTGGTCCATATAATATGGTATTATACGTTCAGATTCGAGGCAAGAAAAACCGGGAGAACAAACGCATGAGTAAATTTGAACCAGTCGAATGGACATTAACGGAATGCGACTTTGTAGATGACTATTCCGATTATCATATTATCGAAATTTTTTGCTGTGAAGGTCTTAGCAGGTAACTGATAATTGTATGAGCCTAGTAGTGACTTGCAGAAATAACACAAACACCGGGAGAACAAAATGGAACACGCAGCACTAGCAAACTGGGACACCGACAACGAAAGCCCATGCGCGGAGATTAAAATTTCACGCGCTGACCATAGAAGCGTGAATGACGGCTTGCATGCTCTCGGCCTAGTCTACCATCATTCGATACCGTTGAATGCCATTGTAGGCGTGTTTCCGGGCGCGGTGCGGGAAAATGTGCGGGCGGCATTGGCGGGGATTTGGTGTGGGCGTGAAGGCAAAGAGGTAATCCCCTTCGCCAAGCACAGTCTAGTAGTTAGCTGGTACAAGATGCCCAGTGGGCGGTATGAAATAGTGTCTTATCTTAGCTAAGTGTAGCACATAACTAACACGGGAGTACAAGCATGGAACGATTAGACATAGAAAGTACGATTTACCATACGTCTGTTGAACTAAACGTATGGCGTGGGCGCGTAGTACAGTATGAGTTGTCTGGTACGCCTAATGTTGTGGAGGTTGCCCGTCGCCGTGTTACTGTACTAGAGGACGAGTTAGATGAAGCGTTTTTTGAATTGGGAAAATTGCACCGTGCGGTAGCTAATGATGCACATGTTAAATTTCGGAGCACTAGCTAATCAGTACAGGGAGAACAAGCATGAATATTCGACAGATACACGACTGGATGACCCAGATGGTAGCATGGGACGCTAACCTATATGATACAGATAGTGTCCTAATTCTGGGGGAGTTGGATGAACTGTTACGAGACAGCGAAGGTAAACGAGGCCCGTTATGGTTTCGATTGAAGGCGGATGCCATCATTAACAAGTACAGTTAGTACAGCAATATAGGGAGTACAAATATGAAAGACAAGACACGCAAGGCACTTGTCAAAACTATCAATACTATGTTTCCGCCTTCGGATTTGAAATACCCGATTGCGTATGACATGGATGGCACAGTTAAGGTTACAGGTGAAGCATTATACCAGGACTGGTATGACGGCGAATGCTTCAACAGTGTAGCAATTGACTATTACGGGGAGTATCGCGGGGGCTGGCCTTGGATTGCATCGGCGCTTGAAAACCTTGCGAAATTGCACAAAATGCACTGGGAGTGGGATAATGCAGCATCTATCTCACTTTACGAGGATTAACGAATAACTATTGAACTGGTACAGCACATAAGGAGCACAACCATGAGCATTAAAAAAGGCGCAAAGGTAGTAGTGCTGCATTCACTAACAGTGGATAAGCATTGGCATGGGCGTACTGGTATAGTAGTTAACCGTGATAGCCCGACAGAGTGTACAGTCAAAATGGAAAACGGCACTGAACTATTGTTGTATTACATGGAGCTTGCGGAAATTCGAGAGTAAAAATAATTTGAAAATACTTCCAAAAACGTTTGACATTGGTGCTTTGGATATGCTATAGTACTTATAGACTTAAGGCAAGGCAACACGGGAGAAAACAATGCGCAATCGAAACGCTTGGAAAATGGACGTAGAGTCTGTACTAGCAAACCGGTGCAACAAAAAACTGCGCACAAACGCCATGAAATACGCGGAGGTAATCAGCCGGTTTCCCGTTGTGAACGGCTGTACTGGCATACTAGGACGCAAAATTGACGCTGCCCGCTGTACTAAGTATGTGGTAGTGGAGATTGGTGTGGACGGAAAAAACTTGTACCTTGGAAAATCCGGCGCATGTCGCATAGGGGTGAACCAGGCCACCAGTAGACCTGTGGCATGTGACCATAACAGGACAGTGGCCTATCTGGAACGACTATTAGTGCGACTGACTGAAATTGAATTTGGGGAGCGGCTTGCACTTTCGGCAAAGAACATTCGGGCAAGCATGTAAGACAATTTAACTAGGGAGATAGTACACATGAGTAATTCATTTATCGAGGCGGAGCACAGTCTAATTTTAGCGATCAAGGCCATGGACCCGTCTGTACTAGTGGCATGGGAAGCTGCCCGTGCTGGTACACGCAGTTTTTGCATACGCCTAGTGGATATGGGACACGGCGCGGTATCAATAGCCGAGGGATTCGCGGAAAGCGGACATGCAGTAATACCAGTACGAGAGGGATAGCACAGTGAATAAAATAGATGAGTATTTACACGCGCTAACTTGCGGTCTACAGTACTATGCCGTTGGTACACAAGATTTTGATCCCGCGCATCGGGACAGTGCTGTATACCTGTTTGACGTACTTTGGGACGAGGCTATCAGAGTTCGTCATTTATTAGAAGCAGTTAGCTAGAGAGGTAGTACACTATGAAAACTCTCAAAGTCTATAAACTATTACGAAAAAAGAAAACGCACCCCGGAAAGCTATTCCCATTGTTTATTGGTAGTGATAAGCCTACACCACTAGGACAATGGTTAACTGCGGAGTTCCTACCCAAAAAAGGATTCGCGCACCGTCCCGGCTGGCATGTAGGACCATTACCAATAGCTGACCATCTGTTACGGAAGGATGGTACACTGGCGGCGGATCGCGTATGGGCGGAATGTGAAATTTTGGCGGAAGTGGATTACCAGGGACACGCAAACGCATCACCTACTAAAGACATGCGTAACCGTGTACCACTGTGCGGGTACTACAGGTTTCCCAGGCCAAAGCATCAAGGCGGGGAATGGTTGATCGCTGGAAATTTGAAAATCAACAAAGTATTGTCACACGCGGATGTCGCGGCAGTACTAGGGAGATAGCACAGTGAATAGGAATCAAGCAATACTCGAAACCGCGCAAGAAGCGGGTAGCAGATCAAAAACAGTTAAGGGCTGTACTCGTTATATATTACGGTCCACCGATTGGAAGCGTCGGGGATTCGTTCGGAAAATTTTACACTTAACCTTGGATGTGCCTAGCCCATGGGTGTCACCTGACCGTACTGAACGACTAGAACACCCCTGCGCTATGAGAGCGAAATCAGACAAGGTGTTTCGGCGTAATTTTCTCCGGCGTATTCATGCCCGAGTTAAACGCTTGTACCAGTTGCCTAGTGCGGACAGTATGCTGGAGTCGGTTGCGAAATTCCAAGCGGGACGGCATGAACGAAGCGCGGAGATGGACATTCTACAGTACGATTATAATACTGTAACAGGTAACTGGTTGACTATTCCAAAGCGTAATCATGCAATACTGCGCTGGAACAAGAGTGATTTACCCATCTATGACAGATATGAATTTAAGCACCGAGGAGCGGACGCGCCAAACTGTATTAGTACTTATAGTTCAGCGCCTTACTGGCGAAAAGAGGACGGCGAAACAACATGGCGCAATGGTAGAGCAGTGTCCTATAAGCGTGTGTCATACATATGGAGTTTAGATGCGTTTGGCGCAATAGACGGTAACATGCTACGCTGGAAATTTGGATACACTTTGGGGGCGAAGGTCGCGCCGGAGGGTTGGTACTGGGATGTAGACGGCTTAGGTATTCGACTAGTGTCCCAGGATGATAGTGACATAGACCTGCATGTAAGCATGGTGCATATGTTAGAGTTTACTCCAGATGAAATAGCGGACCAAGCAACACAGAATGCTGTGATACGTTGGCAAGACGATCAACGGCGGGAAGAACAAGAATTTGACTACGCGGAGCGCCAAAAACAGAAGGCTCAAGTCCAGGAACTAATCGACAGCGGTGAATTATACGTTTGCCTAGAAGACTCATACAGTGCGGGAAACTGCAAGACTGGTACACTAGCATGGGTGGAACGCTACTTCAAGCGGACACTTAGCATGGGCAGGAAAGCAGTCCCCGCTAAAATGGTCGCGCATATTAAAGACCAGCATTACTTAATTGGGAAAGCTATTCGGGCCGCGTATGACAGGCACATGCGATCCCTAGAACAAGGGTTTAGCGAGTTGTACTAGGCGGCTGGAACAGCTATCAAGAATATTTGTTGCTGGAAAAATTTGACATTGGCATCTCGAATGTGCTATAGTTAGATCAAGATAACGAAGGCAAAAACAACGGGAGATTAAAAAATGGGTTACGATATTCCAAGCTGGGAACGAGCATTGGCAAAAATGGCGCACGCAGTGAACGAGTACGGCTGTCCAGCGTCTTGGCTGGCGTTGCCCAAGCGGGTGCGGGATCGCGCTGTACTATCTGTAATGCGCGGGTCTGACCCTGTTGCGGTTATGGAAATGTACTGCGCAGCCTAAGCGTATTAAGGAGGTAGAACACTATGGAATTGGTACAAGGAGTTAACCATGCACAACAGTACGCTATGCTACTCCAAAAGGAGTGGCGCGGTGTACTAGACCAGCTAGGCAACACCGATGTACGAGTTGGCTGGGGCACCCATCATTTGCATGTGCTCTATAAGGTCATGCTTGAAGAGCGAATCAGAATTAACACTAGCCGAAGTTGGCGGCACATTAGTTAAGTAGTACACTATGAATAGGAGGAAAATGTGGTAATTGGAATACTAGTGGGGATCATAATCGGGATTCTCATTTTCTGTTTTTTGTTGGCGATTTTTGGTTGCCTGGGTGAACCATCTAAGTAGGACACTTAATAAAGGAGAAGAGACATGGGAGATAGAGCAGTAATCGTAGTAGCGGACAAGAACGGGCACAGCCCAGGAGCCTATGTGCATTGGAGTGGTAGTCGAGTAGTGGAGTTGTTGAAGGGTGCAATTCCCGGTATGCGATGCGGAGATTATTCGTACAGCCTTGCTAGACTAGTGGGACACCTGCACATGGAGATCAGCGGGGATAATCTTGGGCTTGGCGTATATGCTGGCCCTGTAGATTTGAAACCAAGAACCCTAGAGGAATATAGTCCTGGAGATGCGGGTGTACTAGTGTACCACTGTGGTACCGGACGATTAAACTGTTACGGTGGCTACCTAGAGGACGAGTATCCTAATGGACTGGATTTGGCGGTGCCTCCGGGATAACCTTATAACTTTCTTGTGGCATACAGGCGTTACGATAGAAGGTCTGTATTAGTAGTGGCGAGGCACTTAAGAAAGCGAAAACGTACAACTACCTTAACAGGGTGTCGCAGTGAAGTGGTACAGGAGGATACTATTAAGGGCTAAGTAAACGCCATGCGCGTATAAGCAAAGTTGACATATTTTAGGATGATTGAACGGATAAAGCTATAACTGAGCCGTCCCATGGTGCCCCATACGGGCATTTGTGGGGCGGTTTCTTATGTTGGTATGCGCGGGGGCTATAACGTCTTAGAAGAGCACACAATGCGGGAGCTTTAGCGCCATTTTTTCGGCAGTCGTAAGTCGTTTGATAGCAAGGACTTATACAAATGTTACTCGGTGAAACGGATTTTGAACATTTACGATTGTAAAAGATGCGTTCGCAAGTCCTTTGATACCAATGGTTTACGGGCGCGTGAAATTAGTCCTTGATTTCGGGCGGGCACTATGATATACTGGTAACAGTTAGGGCAAAGAAAACAATGGGAGAAAAAAAAATGGGCATTGAGTTACGCGCTACAGAATCCCCAATAAGCGGGGATGGTTGCACGGGTTGCTACTATCGCGGGGATTACCCTGATAGGTGTTGTAGCGCACCAGACAATGTGCCGCCTTGCAATGAAGACATTATCTGGACACTTGCGAAAACTGAACTGGAGGACTAGTACAATGTATCTGACATATGTAAAGACTCCGCAAACAAAAGTATACGCAAACCCGGACGTAGGAGCGTACTACTACCATGCCGCAGTAGCGGACTATATTAGCCATTATCGCAGTACGGGCATGGAAGTGCTCAAGGTCGCGTTTCAAGATGAGATGGACAGAATTATGGGAATGGAGGACTAGTACAGTGTTGGACTACTTAGGCGAGGATACTGGGTATGACAGTAAATCAGTGGATGACTATGATGCTGAACTATTGTACGACTTAAAGACTTTGACCAACTCTCGAACATGCGGATTGTTTGACTCTGGCAGTACAGAGGCGCAGAAGGCAGTGGCTAGAGAAATACAACTAGAGCGGTTGCGTGTTAGTAAACATGCGCGACCAGCATACTAGGAGGATAGTGCAATGGTAGACTGTATATTTGCACAGTTAGAGCGGGTTCGTGCATCCTTGCGGGAAGCGGACACCAAGGAAACGCCAAGACCGGAACCGGACTACTGGCGCATAGCACTGGAAGAACGGGAAGCGGAATTGATTAGCAAACTGGAGAGGTAGTACACTATGTGGAACAAGCCAACAGAAAAACAACTATCCGAACTCCCGGCATTGTACGCCACGGATAGCACGCCTGTCGTGGATAAGACAATTGTTATGCACTTCTTTATGGGAAGCTGCGATTGGTGGATAGTCGAGTACGACCCTGAAGATCGTTTGTTTTTTGGGTTCGCATGCCTTGGAGATCCGCAATGTGCGGAATGGGGCTATATCTCGCTTGATGGACTAGTGCAGGCACAAGGTAGGTACGGTGCGCAAGTGGATCGGGAGGTGTATTGGAAGCCTCGTACAGTGAGTGAGATACCTGAGATGTGCGCACTATTGTAAGAATCTACTTAGAGGACCGGTACAGTGCAAAAAGAGATGAACTGGTTAGATAGGACAGTGTATTGCGTATGGGCGTGCGTATTGTTTTGTGTGATATTTTTTCCGCTGGGATACAGTAATAGCACAGTGATTGGATTGGGAGCCGGGTTATACGCGATCATGGCTGCGTGGATGTTCGGGCGGGGTCTGTAGTGGCTTCTCCCGTGCTTTATGTGGGTGCTTAATGTGCTGCTAAGGCTGAAAATTTTAACGCCTTAGAGAGCGATACAGGCAATCCGTTGTAAGTTGTTACGCTTCAACAGGTTACGAAAATGTTACTCAGGCAAACGAGTTTTGTGCATTTACATTTGTAAAAGGAAAGCGTGTAAGTGGTTGCTACAAAAGGAGTTACGAGCACGCAAAATTAACGCTTGAAAAATGCGCCGGATTATGGTACAATAAGGACAGTTAAGGCAAGGCGATAAGGCCAAGCCAAACCGGGAGCGCAAAATGGAAATGTCCAGCACCTTAATGACCTTCAAAGAAGCGCGGGAAATGCTAACACTGGCGGGAGTAACCGCTAAAATGTGGGCGAAGGCTTCACCGTGGAAGCGGGACGTATCGATAAAGGACGTTCTTCGTGGGGAGTATTATCGGGAGGTTGCGGCGGAATACTTTGGTGTGAATCCCCTTCCGCCTGGAGTACGATAGATAACCACTAACCCAGGGAGATAGCACAGTGAAACTATTCAAAACTTCGGATATAACGCATGCTAAAAATTTTATGATGGAATGCGCCGAGCGTAATATCCCAACAGACTACTACTTGGCTGGTACATGGGAGGATCACAATTTTGAGGAGTATGCGTTGACCAAGGAATCAGATGTCATGTTACTGTGTGAGTTAGGTGTTGCAAGTGTCAACATTGGCGGGAAGCATCATACATTGCGACCTGGAAATACCGGCCATGTAGTAATGTTTGAGGACGATATTAACTAACTAGGGAGATAGCACAGTGACCAGAGTACGCCGATATCGAAATGACATAATGGACTTGCACGAAGAAATAGTGAACGAGGGCACCGATGTAATGCCCTACTGGTACGACGCATACGCGCAAGTAATAGGTGTACTAGATGAGGAGATAATCAGGGTCGCAGCTTTTGAAGAAGTCTAAACCATAATAGAAAGGCAGTACAATGACTGAACGAGTTGAGCTAGTACGGTGCTCTTGCTGTGCCAAGGAATTTGAAGATAGTGTACTACATGAGCATCGATCTCCGCGATATAGGGAAGTGGTTGTATACCTTTGTGACCTGTGCGCGGATACCGCTAAAGGTGCCGAATACATTGACGCTTTATACGACTGAACCAGGGAGCTAGCACAATGACCAAACGTAATTTAGCCCAACAGAAACTTGAAAACGCGGTCGAAAATATTGGTGCGCTAGATGCCTATTTTACCTGCGATATCAAATGTGTTAAAGAAGCAGTACAGCTAGTGTATCACGGTGAGCGGGCAATCGATATCGCGGAAGAATATTTTGGGGCACTACAAGCTGAGATAGGGAGCTGGATTCACTAGATGATAGACTTTAGCAGCATTTCCAACTGTGCTGAGTAACTGATACACATATCCAGGGAGAACACAATATGAATAGTACAATTAGCATAAGCAAGGGAAACCTAAAAATAGGACGGGTAAAATCATTTTCGCTACCTTGCGGAAAATCTTGTCCCGGCGCGTCTGTATGGTGTAAACAGCACTGCTACGGCAAGAAGGCCGAGCGGCAATATAACGCAACACGAGCGGCATATTTGCGCAACATGTATAACACAAATAACCTAAACGCATGGCTAAAGAATATGCTTGTACTAGTACCCGAGCACACCGATTTATTTCGATTGCACGTTGCGGGAGATCTATTTTCAGCGCCCTATATTCGCGCATGGGCTAAGTTAGTTAAGGCACGCCCTAATACTAAGTTTTGGGGCTATACTAGATCATGGGCACACTCCAGGTATAATAAAGCCTTGGATGTGCTGCGATCAATGGATAATATGACCTTGTTTGCGTCCGTGGATGAAAGCATGGGTGTACTACCTGACACAAGCTGGCGAGTGGCCTATGTTAATGGTACACCAGGACAGACGGGCGTACCATGTCCACAGCAGAAGGGTAAAGTAGCAAACTGTCGCGCATGCGGAATTTGTTTCAACGGCGCGGAATGCAGTGTGATTTTTGATAAGCACTAGGCTACTAGCACACTGAAAAGTTACTCGCATAAACAAGTTTTTTGAATGGGACAAAATTTTCGACAGGTTGTAAGTTGTTGTCCTCCAATGACTTATGGCTGCGCAAAATTAGTGCTTGATATTGGCGTTGTAATGTGCTATACTGTACTTAGAGTTAAGGCAAAGAAAAACAACGGGAGAAAAAAATGAATGATACTGCACTTTGGTGGTACAAAACAACATTATCGAATGCACTGCGACGACTGACCTATGGGATTAGTACAGCGAGCAAAGATGACAAAATTTGCCGCGAGGAGAAAATCAACGCAATCTGGGATGAATTTGACAAACTTCCAATGAGGGCGCTTGTCCCCGCCGTTACAAGAACATTCGGCTAGTATACTAGTACACTAACAAACCAAGGAGAGAAAAATGACAAAAGTAGTATTCCGAAAATTCAAGGATAACGGTGATATTGTGGCGTTGTTTCCTGAAAGTCCCGAAAGCGGCACAGCATACGCCTGTACTAGCTATGGGCATGTAGGACAACACTGTGCGGCTGATTATGTAGGGACGTTGCGCGGTACAACCCCGGCGAAATTCGCGGATTACCGTGACTTGAAAACAGAACTTGAGAATATCGGATACCGGCTGGATGTGCGAAAACGGCGCTCCCCGCTTATGATGCACAATTATTTAGTTGCGCGTACTGCGTATCGCAACTTTAATACTGCGCTCGCTATGGTAGGAGCCTAGTACAGTGTTCCCGGCGTTGGGAACCAATCTCAGCGCCGGGTAACCATTTTACCAGTGAACCAGAGGAGTAGTACACTATGAAAACCAAGGTAGTATTTCGCAAGTGGAAAGAAGGAGGCGGTATCATAGCACTATTCCCGGAGGAGTACTACTGTGGTATGACATGCCGGGCATATGACGACGTAGGGAAAGACGGGGATGCAAACTATACTACAGTAATGATCAATACCATGCGGCCTAGTCCATTGGAATGTGTGGCGCTTAAGCGCGAATTAGAACGCCTCGGGTATGATCTGGAAATTTATCAACGTGCCACGCCCAAAATGCAAGAGACATTTATGGCAGCGCGTAAGACAGCACAACAGTTGTCGTAGGAGGCCAGTACACTATGAATACCACATTAGCCCTTGCCCTAAACCGGATAGCCTATTCCGACTATGGGATACCTATGGCGACATGGGTACTAGGTGACTCACACGAGGAGCACACAGGCGGTGGGCGCAGCACGGCATCAGTACCCCTGGATGACCTGGAACTACTAGCCTATGTAGTTGCACAAGGGCGTAATACAGTAGTGGAGCGGATGATTAGTAATCCAGGCCCATACATGTTTATTAACGCTAAGAGATACAGGCACGCAGCATACGCCCATATCCTAGAAAAGTATTGTCCTGAATAGGTAGTACACTAAATAAGGAGTAAGATATGAAAACGAAATATTTAAAAGTGAAGGCAGGCGCAAAGGAGAACATAGGGCAATTTCCTAATTTTAGTGCGTCTGGTAGTATTGCGGGAATGAAAGCCACTTACTATGGCAAAAAGGCCAGTCTCGTAAGATGTGGGGCGTATATCTACAATGTGCCTTATAGTTTTTGGTGCAACGTTGAAGCTATGAATGCTTGCGCCAATAGATAGTAGCATTAAGCAAAGGGGGTAGGGTATCCCATAGGACAGTCCTACAGAACATTTTTACTTTACAAATATCGATATACTCTCCCTGAATGTCCGCTTTTGTTCGCGTACTAGGTCTTCTCCCGGCCTAGTCCAGCAGAATCGGGCATTCGTATTTTAATACCACTACGAATGAGTGTTACAACCAGTGTACTATGCGGATCGCATTGCAGTATTATTAGTATTCACATTTGTAATAGTAAAGTGGTACACTCAATATGTAAAAACTCCCACCTCGTCCGCTGTAATAGTAATATAGTATACCTTTTGCGCAATTCCACCAATGCGTAACGCAGATAAATCCGATATCGAATGTCGGATTTCCTAGGACAAAAAATAAAAACCGAAAATCCTGGGCGATCATTTTTTCGTTCGTTTCCTCTTGGAAAATTCTCTGTGGAAAGTTGAAAACAGTCCCCTATTTATCCCCTTCACCAGTTGAGCAGCGTACTATGCTTACATGCACTACTCTACTGGTACACTCATTACTAGGTCACTGGTACACTGTGTCGCAGTGGAATAGTACAGTTAATAAAAGATCGTACTAGACGTGCGGTACGGGTTGATCTGTCCTAGTCCTATCATAGAGCTAGTCGCTCTCCTCGGCTGCTCTGGCTCTCCTCGGCTGCTCTGGCTCTCCTCGGCTGCTCTGGCTCTCCTCGGCTGCTCTGGCTCTCCTCGGCTGCTCTGGCTCTCCTCGGCTGCTCT
>Ga0233437_1004131_pt1 | contig 17664 bp, 21 predicted proteins | sample SI_122_August201_FD_182714 | JGI IMG/M metagenome (GOLD analysis project Ga0233437, IMG submission 182714) | Seawater microbial communities from Saanich Inlet, British Columbia, Canada - SI_122_August2016_200_MG | ecosystem: Environmental > Aquatic > Marine > Inlet | place: Canada: British...
GGATCATCTGCTCACAAATAAGTCCAGAATACGACCTATTTATGAAGCGGCCTAATTAAAGAATTGAAACACTCCGAATCAAGGAGCTTTAAGCGCTGAAAACAAGTTTATGAATCAATTAACTCGATAAGTTGTTTTAGCTCGGTACGAAGATTAACTAAAAAGTTCTGAACAAAAACATTACCTCAATACCCAGTATTCACCCCAACTGACATATCTCCGACTTACAAGGAGCAGATAATGGCAGTCATTTTCAAGTTTAAGACTAAAACAGGTATTACACATTACTATGGTGACTTTGTAGTAAATGGAAAGCGGTATCGTAGATTTCTTGCACTCAGCAGAAAAACCGCAATACTTGCGCTTCAAGAGCTTGAGTATGAATTGAGATACGGAGATCAAGGTAGAATAAGCGTCTCAGTAACATATACACATGCTATCAATAAATTCTTGGCCTACGTAGACCTAACCGGAACCTCAGAAGCTCAGAAAAAATACATATCATCTAGGCTAAATAAATTCTATGAGTTCTGTACTAGTCATCGGGCTACTGAGCTTTCTGAAATTACTCAGGAACATGCCAGAGCTTTTTTAGCTGCTAGAACAAAGGAGCAAATCACCAATACTTATGGTTGTGGAAAAGAAGTAGGATATAAGCATCCTGCGATTTCTACGGTGAACCGAGATATTGGCTTTCAAAAGCGATTCTTTAAGTTTTGCCAAGATAATGCCTGGATCAAAAGAAATCCGTGGGCAACTATCGCTCGTTTCCAGGATAAAGAAGGGGGAGAATCTCGTTACTCGTTCTCTGATTCAGAATTGAAAAGGATATTTCAAAATGCTGATGATTTCTATGATTTCTATTACTTCTTATTGCATACTGGACTACGTCCTACCGATGCATTTGTTTTAACTGATCAGAATATTGCTGGAAATACTCTTTCACTACGTCAACGAAAGACTGGAGACTGGATGCACAATATTCCTCTCTCTGAATATGTAATTGATCAGATCTCAAATAGAGTCGATTCAGGGGGATATATGTTTCCAGAATTACAATCTGATCGTCAACGAAGAAATGCTAGACGACAGCTACAATCGCTCTTTGAACCAGAATTTGTGAGAGATAAGAATATCAACTTACATACATTTCGTCATACTTATGCTCATCATATGCTGAACAAGGGCATGCCAAAGGAGGTCTTGCAGACGTTTTTAGGACATCGCTCAATTAGAACAACTGAGATTTATGCAAATTGGGTGAATAATTGTGAATTGGCTCGATGGGTAACATGAACTATTCTCAAGAGGTTTGAGAAAATAAATCGTTAGCTACCTTAGGGATTTGTTTCATTAAGTGGCATTTATTTGGAGTGTGAAGGAATCACCAAGATGAAGAGGAGATAAAATATGGAAACATCACTTGTTGGACTCACTTTTAACAGTAATTTCATTCATTATGTAAACAATTCGCGCTTTTTACGTCTGAGGGGGAGATATGAAAATAAATAAGCTAGTTGTCTTAATCTGTTGCTTACTGATCATGATTATTTTCATGAATTGTGAGGAGGTGAAAACAGATACTACACCCCCAACAATTACGATAACTTCTCCATCTAATAATTCAGTTGTTAGTGAGATTATGTTAATTACTTGCATGGGATATGATGATACGGGTATCCAAAAAGTTGAACTTTGGGTTAATGGAATATCGACTGGACTTGAAGACTACTCAGAACCATACTCATTTGCATGGAATACTACCCAACTTAGTGATGCGATTTATACTATCATAGTTCGCGCGTATGATGGTAGTGGGAATGTAACAGATAGTTCACCATTAAGCTTAGAGGTATATAATCAAGAATCTTATCCTACATCGGTTGAATTGTTTCCAATTGAGTATAACAACAATACACTCATAGTTCGATGGTCTATGAGCACTGATAGTGATTTTAACTCATATATGTTATATGAATCTGTTTCAGGCGAACCAGCTTCTATGAGTGAGATTTATTCGACTACGGATGTCTTTGATACCACATTTGTTGTTTCAGGAGTTCTCAGAAGGGAGGTCAGATACTACCAAGTGAGTGTTATGGATACAGTCGAGTTTATTTCAAATAGTCTAATTGTAAATCGTGTAGTGAACGAAGAATTTACATTCTCATTGTATGAATCTGAATCCAACCAAATATATATGATGGACGAGAATGGAGAAAACATGACTAATCTGAGTAATAGTGATTACAATGACCATTCACCAAATTGGTTTCCTGACGGTGATCAATTACTATTCCTAAGGCAGAATCCTTCTCCCTCCGTCTCCACAGTCTTAATGATGATGGATAGTGATGGTAACAATCAGATTATTTTATCCTCATCCTCAGCTCAACATAGCCAAGTGAGTATTTCAAATGATGGCTCAATGGTTCTATATGTTCCACATAACTTGCAGGAAATCTTTCTGACAGATATTGCGACTGGTAGCAATACGCGTCTAAGTGACCCAGATTTTATTGATAGTTCACCTATATTTTCACCCGACAATAGTAGCATTATATACTCTTCAAGACATGCTGATAGTCAGCAAAGCAATATATTTATGATGAATGTTGATGGATCAGAGAAAACAAACTTAACGAACTCAGAAACTACATCTGCGTACAATCCACAATATTCTCCTGATGGCTCAATGATAGTATATTATTCAGATTTCGATTTATATCTGATGGACCTTGATGGCTTAATTAGCTTGAATTTAACTAATGATGACAGTAACCCATTTCGTCACAATTTTTCACCCGACGGTTCTCAAATAGTCTATGTCGGATTTAGCAGTGATATTTTTCTAATCGACATAGACGCATCATTCAAATCAAACCTCACAAAAGGAATTGGGTACTCTGACTTTCCAATATTTTTTCCTGATGGTCAAAAACTGCTGTTTATATCACATCGCAATGGTGTGAGAGGCATTTACAAAATTGATGCAGATGGGAGCAATGAAATTAAGATAGCCGACTTCGATGAATCAATTGGTCTATTAGAATTTCGACCATAGGTGAGCTGAATTAGGTTACTCATAAGTTAGGACTGATAAATTATCATGCATGAATATCCATTATCAGAGAATCATCAGAGGACTTACCACACTAAGGTTAAGATCAAGAACAAGTGGTTAAGTTATGGGCTTATGAATCAGGATTATAAAACGCCATATCCAAAGGGCAAATATTTGGGTTCGTCACGTGAAATCATGATTGATGGTTCTGTGCAGAAGCCATTTAATTATGAATATCATTTTTGGAAGAAGACGAATGAAAGTGGTTAGTATGAAAAATATCGCAAAAACAATTCAAATATTTTTACCCGACGGAAATGCTCGAAGCATACGGCTTGCTGAAATAACGAGTAGAACAGTTCAGGCAATTCAAATTCCAAGAAGCAAAATATCTGAAGCTAGCAAGCGGAAAGAAGTGAAAAGCGTTGGTGTATATTTTCTATTTGGTGAAGATGAGAAAACTGGTCTCCCACTAGTGTATATCGGAGAAGCTGAAGACTGTCTTACTAGGATAACTCAACATAATAGAGGCAAGGGGTTTTGGGAGTCAGCAATTGCAATCACATCAAAAACAAACAGCTTTACAAAAGCGCATGTGAAATATTTAGAGTGGTATTGTCATCAGCACGCTATGGAAATCAATCGTTATTCAGTAGAGAACTCTACAATTCCAAGCAAACCATATATATCAGAGCAAATGGCAGCGGACCTCATGGATAACTATGAAACCATAAAGGTTTTACTTTCAGTCCTCGGATTCCCAGTCCTTGAATCTGTAGTCATCAAGACACAACCAAGTGAAATGCTCTATTGCAAGGGTCGTGGAGTAGAAGCACAGGGGCAATATACTGATGATGGATTCCTAATCTTCAAAGGGTCCGCGTGTGTAATAGACGAGGTAAAATCAGCTAGTACCTTTGTTGCAAATGCAAGAAGACGAATCCTTGAAGCGAAAGTGATTGAACTACAAGGTGAAGCATATGTATTTCTTAAGGACCACATCTTTCCTTCACCGAGTCAAGCCTCAGCAGTCGTATTAGGTCGCAATTCTAATGGTTGGACTAGTTGGAAAGATTCAATGGGAAAGACATTAGATGAATTAAAGAGTAAGTGATACTTGGTTCAAACAACTGTCAGGTTGAAGTGCGTATTTTGGTGTATTATTAGCAGTTATGACTATTAAAGATATTGTTTCTCAAAGGAATCAATGGGAACTCAAAGAGCTTCTATTGGACATAAGCATTGAAAAATCGTACATGAACAAACAGGAGGGTAAATGAAGCGATTAATCGTTCTGATTATATTGGGTTCGATTGTTTATGCAGATGACATATATTTGAAAGATGGGGGGTATTATAAAAATGTAACCATAGCGATTGAAACACCAGAGGGGCTTGTTATTAAGTTTGAAGGTAAAAGGATTCAAGTATCATCAGCACATATATTGCTGATAGACAGGAAACCCATTGACCCCGACACTCCATCACAGATCAGCGATAAAAAAAGAAAAATTACTAGTGATATAGGACATCAAAATTCCAAGAGTAACGTTTCTCTAGATATGAACATTGACTTGAAAATGATACCTGTTACTATTCTTTCACTGTATTTCGCATATCAGAATTTTTCACAGCTTGATGACATAGAAAATGCCAATCTTCAAATGATTACCCTAATTGAACTTTCTGGTGGACAAAGTTCAATTGACGTTGATGATGGGAAGGGTCCAGTTATCCGTGATGGTTTATTTTTTCTCGGCCTGGGACTTTATAGTGCTTGGCTAGGAGTTGAGTTTGTGCCCATTGTGGCGAGTTCTGATTCACTCCATTTTAAAGACAGATAGCATTAACCAGTAAATGCTTACAAGTGGTTGAAAAAGTGTTTGAAAACCATTTATCTGATCATCATAAGACATCTCTTACAGAGGCCAAAATTATTGGAGAATGGAAAACCTATAGCCTAATGAGTAAAATCTTTTACACACCCTATCAGCATGGCAAGTATTTAGGTACATCAACAAATATTAGAATTGATGGTGTCGTTCAGAGGGCTCGAGAAGTAGAATATCACTTTTGGGAAACCGTCGATTAAACTACCACTTTTATTATTGGATATGGAGGGTGGGACCATCATATTACTATTTCTTCGGATTCAAAAAAACGTAAGCTAGCTATACTGTTTTCACCAATAATAGCTATTGCAGGAGTGTAAATGAATGACACTGAGCTGACCGATCGTACACCATTATACACATTGGAAGAAATATCTTCATTGATCCAGTCCCTGCCGTCACTATTTAGCGGTAATGACGTAACCCTACTCCCGTCTGATTGCAGAGTATTCTGGGAAAATATTAATAAAGAATCTAGAGATATTCCAATTGCAGAACTGCACATCAGTATAAGACCAAACAATGAAAGTGATTTCCGCATATTTGATGAAAACAATGCTCTTAAATTTAGACCCACATGGAAAGCAGATACAATACTCCACATAATCAGCGCCCTTATCACTAAGTATTATGAGATGCAAATTACTCAACTGGCCCAAAATGCATTTCAAGAAGCTAACCGTGCACCCCTTCTTCAATTGTGGGAGCAATCAATGGTATGGCAAGAAGAAAGTTATAACTCTGATTTGAAAATTTATTTCAAACTGTGTGGAGACTCCGAGCAGGATGAGTTGAAAGAGGTTGAATTTGCCAACCTCCTAAAAAATCTTCCTGAATATGCCAATAGAAGCTTTCACGGGGAAAGCATAATGTCAATCATAGAACGAAAAGTACCTCTTGTAGAAATTAGAAAAATTGAATCAGAGCCAGCCCATCAATATTCACCACCTGAATTGAAATTGCTTGAGAGATGGTCAGACTTGAGTGTTAAGCTAGTATCGGATGATAGTATTAGAATCAAAATCAATCATGAACGAAGCCAAGAATATCATTATGTTAAACTAGGCTTTGATGATAAAAGAAGGGGGTTACAAACATCAAACATAAGGTGGAAATGGATAATCCTTTTGGCTAAATATGATGGATGCATAAGGGTTGGTGAATCTGAAGTGTTAGACTTCGAGAAACGAGCTAAGACTGAAAAAGGTATATCCATCTTACGCAATGATTTAAAATCAATATTTGAGTTAAACGAAAACCCAATTGTTGGTGCAAAACGATCAGGTGTATTCGAATACACTTGTGCCTTTACTATCAATGATTTGAGAGGCCAACAGGGATAAGAACAACACTAGTACAATCTATTCTGAATATTCAGGATAAATCTACAATTTATCTTAAAATATTATTCTCCAATTAAAACATATAGTTACATCAAGAATATTGAATATATCTGTTCTGGATATTCAAATCTTTTGATTATTCACAGATAAGGGGTAGAACGTTCAAAAAAACAGAACTCATGAAAGGAGAATAAAATGAATGAACGAACTACACCGATAAAGTCAATCAGGCTCAAGTGTAAGGAATGCAGTAGCGGGCAATTAGCTGAAGTGAGGCTATGCCCTGTCACAACTTGTCCAATATGGCCATACCGTATGGGTAAAAGACCGACAACGATATCAAAAATCTCTCAAGAGTCGTTGTTGAATCAAAAGAAAATGAGGGAAAATCAAGAGGACTTGGAACATAGTACTCTAGGGAACAAATAATGTTGAAATTAGAAAACGTGAAAACGTTTAAAACAATGAAGGAGGATAATTCAAAACCGCCTAGCCCAATAGTTTCGAATGGTATTCTATTGGATAATACAATCCTGACAATTGTAGGGCAGACCAAGATCGGTAAAACATTTCTAATTTATGATTTAGCACTAGCTATAGCTTCAGGAGGAAGTTTCCTTAATGCTGAAGTACCAGAGGCCAAATCAGTATTGATCCTCTCTGCTGAGGGTGGTTATTACCCAAACAGAGAAAGAGTTAAAGTATTAGCTGACGATGTAAGTGATGAAAGTCTAGAGAGAATCGGATATATACCTTTCGCATCACTCAATCTTGGAGATATGGAGCATCTATATGCCCTCATCGATATGATTAATGCAGGAGGATATGAGGTTTTGATAATTGATCCTCTTATCCGATTTCACACAGCTGATGAAAACTCTTCATCTGCTATGAGCGATATATATTCAAACTTGCGACTAATGATGGAGGAAACTGGAGTTTCGGTGTGTCTCGTGCACCACACAGGTAAGAATAAGGCTGCTGGGGCACGCGGGTCAAGTGTGATAGCATCCGAATATGATTCTTGTATCACTCTTACTGGTGAAAGCAAGCACGCAGTAGCAGAATTCGATATGAGGCATGTTTTGAGTCCAGAACCACTGGTGCTGAGCTTAAACAGCAAGACTCTCAGGTTTGACTGGCATAGCAAGAACCACGAGGATCAGGTTGAGCAACTTATCGAAAAGGAACCAATGCCGAGAGCGGACCTAGCAAGGGAGTTAATGGCATTGGGAATGAGTTCTAGTGCCGCATACAGAGGAATATCTAAAGCGCTACAATCGAAGCGATATGTAGTATCCGATGGAAAAATCACAAGAATCGAGAAAGCGCTAAACTAATCAAGTAACATGATGAAGATGGGAGATGGGATGCTCAATTCCCATTTCCCACTTTCCCTATAGGTTATAATGGGAAGAAAGACTTCCCTATTAATTACAGCTGGACAAAATTTGATAGTTTTCCCACAACCACATTATCAGATGGCACAAATAGGATGGTTCACTATACGCATCCATCAGTTGTCTCTATGGGACTGAACGGAAGTATTTATATATACTAATCACCACTCCCTTTGTTACTTCTGATAATACGTAAATATAAAGGCGTATAGCTTTCTCAAAGATTTAATAACAAAAGAGGCGCTGCGCCCTCTTTGGAATCTCCAGCTAAAAAACGCTAAAAGAGTTAAGCAATATATCTTTTATATCTGTATGAATTACCAGCTAGATAGCATAAATTTCAAAAAATTTCACAGATTTTGTGGATGCCCACTATACCTATCATACCGCCCCTGCTATTCAAGGGGCATACCCCCCCTTATTAGGTTGAGTTTTTCAATTCAATTTAGTTAAGTCATCCAGCTTCATCGGTGTTTTGCCTGCCCCTCTCATGCAGATGTCGGTATTTACCCCTGTTAGTCGTGTGTACACAACAAGGTGTACAAACAATCTTTTCTAACAGGAGAATACAAATGCTTTACGAAACCAGACCAACAACGAAGCTATACCGTATCAATGGAAAGACTATTGATTCACAAGAACCTATCACGGGGGTTAGGGTGATTACAGACTCACCAGATGCGGTTGAGGTAATAGACCCAACAACTGATACAGCCATAGTAGATGTTATACAGGCTCAAGCAAAGGGTGTACTCATGCTAGGTGAGAAGCCCTTGGCAAAGCGATCTACCTTCCAGTATAAAAGTGGAGATTACTGCCACATATACCTACCTAAACAGGAACGCAATCCAGTTGAATGCCCAGGATTCTGAGGCACAATTTATCGACAATTGATAGCCTGGTCGTTTTGACTAGGCTATTTTTTAACTATCTCAATTAATTAAGGAGTAACAAAATGGGACTACTACTGCATTGTGGTGGTAAGCATGCATCATTGAGTGAGCTACAACAGATTCAATTACCAGCCGAAACAGATACATATAAACCAGTTAGTCATTATGATTTAGCTCTTAATCTTGCTGATGTAGCAAGTGGATTGTTGAATGGATACACGCTTTCCAACAGCAGATTTGGATTAGCCAGGGGAGGGAATCAAATGTTTGGAATTCATACATTCCAGAATGGTTCTGACTCTATGGGTCTATCAATAGGATTTAGGAACAGCTATGATAAAAGCATGAGTGTTGGTATCGCAATAGGAGCTACGGTCTTTGTCTGCGATAACCTTGCACTAACGGGTGATATATCGCTCATGAGGAAGCATACTACAAACGTATGGGATGACCTTGAATCTATGGTTGTGACCACAGTTTATAAGTCACAGCATAACTTTCAGCATATTGTTATGGATGCCAAATTGTTCAAGCAGAAATCCATATCTGATAATGAAGCATACCAATTCCTTGGTCTACTCTATGGACATGGTGTGATTTCACCCCGTCAGATACCAATAGTGAAAAAGGAATGGCTCAACTCTGAGTATGATGAATTTTCTGATAGGAATGCATGGTCATTCTATAATGCCTGTACTGAGGCGTTAAAGACTTGCCCCCCAAGAACAATCATGGAGAAGCACATCAAGCTACATCAGATGGTGAAGGGAGTTTATGATGGACGCATCAACCTTGATAACCAAATATGATATAATAGGCACTCCAGGTGGTTTCCTAGTCGGTTCTGGTATTGGGAGTGATTACGTGGAAGTGCTCAAAAAAGGCTCAAAACACGTCTGTGAGTGCTTCATTAGTCGAATTGACAGTGAAGGTCGATGTGAACATATAGAGGCCGTAGAATCAGTTTCTCTTGGATGTATTGGCGACTCACTAGCTAAAATAGACCAAACCACTGCTGATTTCTATCTAGGTCAAATCGCTAATATTGAAGAATCTATTCAACAGAATAAGGACAGTGCTGAAACTCAAATTAAGCAAATTGAGGATTGGCGGGAGTCAATTGTTGCCAAGGATGAGCGAAAGAAAAGCTATTTTGTTGCTTCTCTCGATGCCTGGATGCGTTCATCTGATCTTAAAACAAAATCCCTAGTACATGGTGTTGTGAAACTGAGACAACAGCAGCCGGAAATTGTTATTTCTGATGAAGGAGAGGTGCTTCAGGATAGTCGTTTTGTGCGAACCATCCCAGAAAAGAGAGTGATTGATAAGAGCAGTCTCAGAAAGCACTTAATGAATACAGGTGAGGAAATACCAGGCACATGCGTAAACCAACGTGAGCCGAAATTCTCTTATACTACGAATCATCAGATGGAGGCTCATACTGATGCAATTCGATAAGGTAGCTGATGAAAGCTTAAGGCAAGAATACATTAGGAGGTTCTTCATTAAGGCTGGTGAACGTATAGCAGATGCAGATGCTTCCGCTGAACACTTGCGAGCTCTGTTTGCAAGCAAGCGAAGAGATATGGAGCATTTTGGTGTTGTGTATTTGAACCAGCAGAATCAGATAATCACAAGCAGTGTACTTTTTAGCGGAACGCTTAACTCTGCGGCTGTCTATCCTAGAGAGTTGGTGAAGGATGTTATCAAGTACGAATCTGCTGCTATCATCATCGGCCACACGCATCCATCTGGGAGTATCGAACCGAGTAGTTCTGATAGAGCCGTAACAACTAAGATAAAAACAGCACTCTCAAGCATTGATGTTGAACTGTTAGACCATCTGATATTGGGTAATGGGAATGATGGATTCTACTCATTTGCCAACCACGATTTGATGTGAAATAAAGGAAGGATTAATAATGGAAAAGATAAATAGTGTTAATGCTCAGGTTGTAGAGTATCAGGAAACACAGGTTGTCAACCCACTGGATTCAATGCCAGAGACATTTAGAGCTGGTTTAGATAGGAGGAAGGAGAACAGAAATACACTAATGGATTGGATAAGGTCATCTCTTGTAGAGGGTCGTGATTATGGGTCGATAATGATTCGTGGTCAGAAATCCAAGCCATCACTTCTCAAACCTGGAGCAGAAAAGATAGCAGGCATGTTAGGTCTTATTCCAAGGTTTCCCAATCTGAAGGAATATGAAGATTGCGCAATTAAGGGAGTTGGTATTGATGCAATCATTCTCAAATGTGAATTGAGGAACCAATTAGGTGAGGTAATTGGAGAGGGTGTAGGTGCACGCTTCACTGAAAAGCAAGACAACGGAGATCTGAATAAGGCACTCAAGATGGCAAGCAAATCAGCCATGATAGATGCAACTCTTCGTTGCGCAGGTATCTCTGAAATATTCACTCAGGATGTTGAGGATATGTCATTGAGTGATACAGTTCCAACAAAGCAAGATGATGTCAGTGCACCTCATGGCTTTGAGTTGGCAACTGAAAAGCAGGCCATTGCCGTGAGGAATCTTATCGATAACCCCAAAGTGAGTACAGACGAGAAACGCAATATGCATGAGCTGCTTGAGGATGGGATTACCAAATCCAAAGCGAAGGAGATTTTGGACTATTTCTATGGTCAATCCGAGTTTGTGAATGGCGCTTGGGAGAAGTCAACTTCGGGAGTCCTTTCAAGCAGATGATAATCGCGCACAATATTGTGAATATTTGGTGGGGAAGAGATTGGAAAGTCTTCCCTACTGAATATTTCCTTTATTAGGCTGAGATAAAAACTAACTTTGGATACTTATTTTAATGAATATCAAGGATTGTGGGGATTGATGCAAAGTATAGATGTGAAATCTGATGGTTTGATTTCAAGCAAAGTAATTATTCTAATTCTAGTGTTCCTCTTATCAGCCTGTGCGTTTAATAATTCTATCTCATTCTTTCCGTTTGATGCTATCGACTATGACATGGTGGACGCTGACAATGTAAATGTTTATAACAATAGGCTTGAGATTGGAAATAAGTTTGAAGAAATCGGTATCTTGAAAGTAAAAGGATATCCGGGCATAGAATCAATTAAAGAACAAGCTGCTTCACATGGAGCTGATGGTATTGTGAGGGATGGGAAAAATTACATATTGGTGAAAATACAATTTCCTGTGAAGAAAGATGAGGGGGGTGAACATGGGTTCAGTATTTAGACGAGGGTTGATTTTAGTTCTTTTTTGTGCCTTAGGGATGGCTCAAAATATATCATATACAAAATATGATGAAATGGTTAACGCATTTGTTTTGGGGCTCGATGACAAAGGTATAGAAATAGGTCATGAGATAATCAGTAATAAAGAATACGAAAATGTAAGAGAAAAAACCGTCGTCTGGTTGGCAGATTACTATTTCAATGGTTTTTTAGTGGATGGGGAACTGAACTATATTTTCGCTGAACGTTCCTATGCGCTTTATACCATGGTTTTGATGAATTATCCCACCTCTGAATATAAAGATTATGTAGGTGTTAGAAAAACACTGATCGAATCATTTTTCCGTGAATTATCTATTTTCGGTTTTCAATACAATACTGCTAATCGGGAGATACAGACCATAAAGCGGAAATTCGATATTAGCGATTTATACTTTAAAACAATAGATGTTGATATGTTGGCGAAATATGAAATGCTGATGGATACAAAATCTAAATTTTCAACAGCTATTTCATATATTGATGCTATTATAGTCAACCATCCAGAGTATGAAATTTACGGATACTATCAAAAGATAATGCTCCTATTAAGTGTAATTGATCGTTGGTACGAAAAAGAGGCTCTCCAGCAAAGTGGAATTGATCCGAAACGAACAATTCATCCCTCGGTAGAAAAAATATTTAAACCATATAGCATTATCGCCAGCGAGGTACTCAGCTATATAAAATATATGGATGATAAATACCCGAGTTCCCAGTTCACTTTGGATGCACACTTCATATTTTCAGCATATATATGGAATGACGTTAATATTAAAAGCAAATCAGTCAAGAAGGGACTCGTATCGAGTCACCTGCAATATATCATGGAGAATGATTCAGAAACTTTGGGATTAAGATATATTCTAGCCAAAGAATTTATCATTAAAAATTTATGAGTAAAAACAGGAATTATTTTTCTTGAATGTGCGAATGTCAACAATCAGCCCCAAATTGTTGGGAAAACAAAGGGTTATCAAGCATACAATTGAAGGAGTAAATATGAGAGTTTCTAAAAGCACAATCACTGTTCTGTTATATACATTATTACTGAGTACAATCGCCTTCGGACAAGTGCAATCTGAACCAAATGGTCTGGATCAAACAGAACCTATGATGAAGGGTCATATGGTTGCCTTGTATTTTGGTCATTTGCTAGATTCTTTCGACAATATTGTGGAATATAATGCTCCCATCATGGTTAGTTACAGTGAAGAAGAAAATAAAATTGAACTGGAGATTCTTGGGTCCAAAACAACTATCGATAAGGCAAAGACATCTACCGATAGGTTTCGCGGAGAGTTATTAATGATTACACTCGAAGCAATTAACGAACACTTTGGATTATCCCTCTCCGAGAAGGATATAATAATTACCTATATAAATAAAGAGGGACCCAGCAAGATGCTAGAGTACAGAGATGGAAACTATACAATCGGCTAAACATTTTACTGTAGGTGGTTGATATGGCAATACGAGAGATTTTGTTACTAATCACCCTTACACTAACAAATTGCTGATGTGCATGGATGCAATTATCGTACAAAGCGAGTATGTCTCAGGATGCAACCTACGCCTAGGGTGTTAGCTGTACAAAATGGATCGCTATAAATACAACCACAGGGGACAATCTAATGCTGAAAATATTCCTTGGTTCGCTACCATCATTTCTATTCTTGTTTGTAATATTCGCCTGTGAAAAGACAGAGGAGAAGTCTCAATTAGTTGATTACGATGGCCATATTTATGAAACGGCAAAGTTTGGTAATCAGGAGTGGATGACTGAAAATCTTAAGGTAACGCACTACCGTGACGGGACGCCAATCAGTCATGTAACGAACGGTATAGCATGGACCGCTTTAACCTCAGAGGCGTACAGCATATACAACAATAATACAACCGAGGAAGTGAACACCTATGGGGCACTATATAACTGGCATGCAGTAATTGACACTCGGATTCTAGCACCAAGTGGCTGGCATATCCCTACAGATACCGAATGGAAGGAATTAGAATTACATCTTGGCATGAGTCAGAACCAAGTAGATAGTATCTCGTGGCGAGGAACAGATCAAGGCAGCATGCTTGCTGGAAATGCAGATTTATGGAAGAACGGAGCACTGCAAAACAACCCTAAATTTGGCAATTCTGGTTTCAATGCAATAGCGGGAGGTTACCGCAATTTTAATACGGGCACATACGATCTGATTGGAGAAAATGCCTACTTCTGGTCCTTTTCTGAGCATGTGAGTAATAAGAATAATGCTTGGGTACGTATATTGGGTTATGACAATTCAGAGGTAAATCGAGGTAGTACTTTGAAGGGTAATGGGTTCGCCATTCGATGCATAAGGGATTAGGTAAATTCGCGGTTCAATATGAGTAGACTCGACGCAGAAAATCCTAACACTGCTTTTCAAAGCATTGAACAAATATCTGGACTAAGTCGAGAAACGATTTGCAAATTGTTTGATGATTTTCATCACGAATCAAATGTGGTTCATGGTGGGTCGTCCTTTCTTCATGCACTAGAAAAAAGATGCAGTAAAATCAATCACACTGAAACTTGTTGGTTCCACTATACTCGCAATTTCACGGATCAAAATTATGATGCTGGACTTTTACCGCTTCATGAAGTTCTTGATGCCCTTTGGATAAGGCTATATGATTTAGCCAAACCATGGATATCTAGTTCGGAGTGGATGGGTATGCGCAAAGAAATTGAAGATGAGGATAATTACTCAAAAGGTTCAGTTCTCTATCGAGGCAAAATTGAGAATAATAGTTGTGTTCAATATGGTCCCTATGCGTTACTTATCTATGATATCGATTGCTTTAATACGCCAATCACTCAAATTAATTATTTAACAGATGGCTCGGAAATGATCTACCACATTTGTGACTTTTTTCAATTCCGGCATGGCCAAGATTTATTTGAAAGATATCGCCAGAATACAAAACCATGCATTGTTAAATTCTTTCAGATAATGAACAATAGAAATGACATAGGTGAGGTTTTAGCCGCTCTATATTATAGGGGGAAAAATCAATTGGACCTATATAATATCTCCTTGTTTCCTGGAAGAGGTATTAAGGTTCCTGGGGCTAATGTCGAGAAAGTAATTTATCTGGAGTAAAAATTGGAGAGTTAGAATCAGGCTGATTTCTACAGCAAACAAAGGCATAGATCTGATTCACACTAAGGGAGTGGGAATCGAAAATGATGCGATGGTATGAAAATGAAATGCAAAACCGTGCTACTTCAAGTAGCAGCACAAGCCTAGGGTGTTAGGTACTTGCTAAATGAGTGAAGGGCAAATACAAGAATATCGCAAATATCTATCCTATGAAGTGCATCAACTCACGAGTTATATCACTCTATATAGAACACTTCATGAACGCAAAAATGATCGCATTGAAGAAATGAATATGGCACCAGCTTTTTTCGGAATTGCAATCGATGCGATATATGTTTCCATAATCCTCTGGACTTCAAACTTGTTCAGTCCTCGTTCTGAGCGAGGCTTCCTAAATTTTCTCACTATGATTGAAAACAATATTGGGATTTTCAGTAAAAAATCGGTGATGAAGAGGAAAAATATTGCAAAGGATGATCTACTCTTTAGACGGGGACAGTGGAAAGCGCTATCCGTGAAAGAAATAAGCGGGTTTAAGGATGAAATTTCAGAAAATTTAATCCTGAGGAAATTTGAACATCGCCGAGATAAGTTTTATGCCCACTTCGATAAAAAATACTTCTTCAACAGAAAACGACTTTCTGAGGATGCACCTCTCACTTGGAACGAGCTGGACGAAATTAAGAGTCTAGCCAGTAGAATATTCAATAAATGTTCGACGGCTTTTGATGGCACTCATCAAGAATTTGAAGTAATCAATATCAATGATGTGAACGGGTTACTTGATATTGTGAAGGAATACAGAGAAGAACTCGATGCTAAAATTCAATCACATACCTAGCAATTACTTAGAGCTGACTTACAGGCACTGATGGTGATTTTGAGAATTGATTGGATGGGTAAATGGTTCAATAACTATTTTGATTGTTTTATATGATGGAGCTCAAACCTAAAGGGTTGAGTATATGGAGGAAATATGAGTAAAATGTTGATAATGCAGTCCCAGAAAAATGATATTTTCAACTTGATTAAAGCCATTAATCTTGATCCTTCAGGTTTCGTTTGGGGTGAGATTGAAAGCGAGTTAACTGAGTATGATACAGGCAATCCATGGATATCTAAACTAACTCATACCGAAACAGAATATTTCTTCGCATTTGAATTTCGCTATGATGATCATGTGGCTGTGATGTCCCCAGGTGAGGCAAAGATTGTTGAATACAGAAATGTTGGGGATTGGGATCACCAAGTTGCTGCAGCGCTCGACTGGCTTGAATATTTACGACGGGAAATTACTGCTCCTGATTATTGGGCTCAAATTTCAGAGTACCAATCCCTCGCCCAATCTTCGAATAGGTTTGAAGGAACAAACACACCGTTTACGTCTCGAGAAGTTCACATGCTGAATGAAGGTTTAAACGAGATGAAATCCTTGTTTAAAGAATACGCCCAACAAGAAAATGATGAATTCGAAATGATTGATGCCAGATTTGATGATGTAATAGGTCTAGTTGAAGAAATGGGACGAAATTCCTGGTTACATACAGCTATTGGTGCAGTGATCACCGTATCCATGTCACTTGGGCTATCCCCCGATATTGCGAAGGAAATTTGGGAGGTGTTCAGGATGAAGGTCGCAGAGTTTATTATATTGTTACCCTAAAATGACCAATGCCTAATAAAGTCTTGGACCTGACTCACATGCATTTAGGTGGACTTTGAATGATTAATCGACGGATAGCATAGACAATTTGCATAGTAACTGCCACTAAATAGAAGGTGCGAATCCATGAAATACACAAAAATTTTTCTCGTTCTCATATTTATTACTCCTTTCTTAGTGACTGAAGCGGGACAACTCTCAAGATCTGAATTCAAGAATATTAGCTTCACTGATTTTAATGTTGATTATTCTAGAGATTATGTCAGTGGGGAACTACTGAATACCAGCTCATATACGATTGTTTCATGTACCTTTAAATTTAGCGTCCATGAGATTAAGATGACTTCAGAGTTGATGAATGTATATAAAGCAGTATCCCAAAAATATAGCACCGTTGACTTTTCAACATTCTATGAACGTGTTAGCTCAGACTCATCTCGTCATCAAGTTTATTCAAAGACTAAGGAATGCTATCCATTAAAATCAGAAGCTCAATTTGCTGAAATTGTGAGTAATTTCTTCAAGCATGATACCAAGCTTATACTTTCGAGGAAACTAAAAATCCGTAAAACGATTGAGCCTGGTTATTCCTCAGATTTTCAGTTTGACATAAAGATGACGTATTATGGAGATGATATCTTGTTTGTGAAAGAAATTCTCGAAGTTGAGGGGAAGAAATGATTACGTATAACAAAGGGATAGAGTTTATTCACAATCAGAATAAATGAATGACCAATATGTGGCCACACAATTCTATATTGTGTAGGTAAATATTTTTTTGACAATTTGGATATGTCATTTGGGGAAAAATAGAAATGGCTAGTAATGGTGATTTAAAGGATGAATCTGTTCTATCTATGTGTCATTCAATTTAGATAGTAGCTTAGGAGTAGTTGACCCCCAGTCAAGCGCGCTAACCGGGCTGCGCCACGTTCCGGGATCATTAACTCCAAAATAAGTTTCAGAAATGACCTATTTATGAAGCGGCCTAATTAAAGAAATGAAACACTCCGAATC
>Ga0233437_1004135_pt1 | contig 17642 bp, 13 predicted proteins | sample SI_122_August201_FD_182714 | JGI IMG/M metagenome (GOLD analysis project Ga0233437, IMG submission 182714) | Seawater microbial communities from Saanich Inlet, British Columbia, Canada - SI_122_August2016_200_MG | ecosystem: Environmental > Aquatic > Marine > Inlet | place: Canada: British...
TAGGCCGCTTCATAAATAGGTCATTTCTGAAACTTATTTTGGAGTTAATGATCCCGGAACGTGGCGCAGCCCGGTTAGCGCGCTTGACTGGGGGTCAATTATTCCATTCCTACTATTTGAATTGTATTACACATTGATTCACTAGAATGGTCCTTTAAATCACCACTCTTAGACATTTCATCATTTTCCCAAATGACATATCCCAATTGTCAAAAAAATATTTACTGCTCAATATAGAAAAATACTGCCACATATTGGTCACTCAATTACTGTCATAGAAAATTGAATTATAGCATTAAGGTGGCTTAGAGGTTAGTCTTTGAAATGATCCCTAATACTAATCATAAATAGCTTTAATTGCCTTCCCCACAACCGTTTTTGGAATTGAAATACCAAAATCCAACCAATAAAGAACATTATAGTAATTATTCTTATTTTCACCGAAATAGGAATTAAAATTATCTTTTATTCTATTCCTTGGGAAAGCTTGTATACCTTTAATAGTTGCAGTTTTTCGTATTTGCGCTTCCTCATTATCAAGTAGTTGAAGGAAGGATTCATCTGTGATTTGTCTAAACTTAGCTAATGATATTGCTGATATCAGTTCTACCTTGATTTGCGGTAACATATCAATGGCTAACAATTCTTCTGTTCTATCTTTCGCGATGTGAAGAATTGTCTTTGCCAATGACCTAGTCATGTTGACACTGTCAATTTTTTTCCCAAGAAAACGTTCTGAATAATAATCTAATTTAGCATTCGCCAAGTATTTAATGTCCACCCATTCCCCGTGCTTACGGAAATACTCTATTTCGTCCATCGAGCTAATTGTTTTTTTTGTCCGTACTTTGCCTCGAACTCTCAACAGATCAGTTGATTCTCCTTTACGACATAGGAGTTCTACACTTGTATTATACAATCTGTCACATACAAATTTCTCTAAGTCATAATACTGACCAATTATATCCTCAGGTGTTCCTGCCCTTCTGAATTCTTCTATTTGAGTTTCAAAGTAGGTTTTGAAATGATCATCAACGCTCTTCCTCAAATCGGCAGAGTGCTTCGCAAAATAATTGCTTCTCAAGGCAAAGTATGCTATCGGATTTGAAAGCATGTGATCACTGCTGGCTAACTTGGATAACTCTTTCTCTGGTAGCTTAGAGTACTTTTGAAGAAGAAATTCATTATAGTACACTTCCCCTGCGAATGATTTATCAAAATACTTCCCGTAAGGGTGCAAACGTGCATCTGATCGGTCTCTAATTAAAATGTTTTTAATATCGCTTTCACCTAAAGGAGAATGATCTGACAAATAATAGTCTACCACTTCCTTTCTTATTAATGCATAAGAATCGTTTTCAAGCCTTGATAGCAATTCACTATCAAGTTTCTTCAAGTCCCTTAAACATTGAAAAAAATAAAGTCTTACCCTATTGTTTCGATGACTCAAACCCGCCCGTAAGAGATGTTCATCGATTTCAGATTTAACCAATAACACACGCTTAAGTAATTTATCGTCAAACACCTCAAACATATTCGACAAAAGCATAATCAAAGCTTTTTCTTTGTTATATCGCATAAGAATGGAAACCATCGTTTCTAAAGCCGGTCTCTCTGTCTTCGAACTAGATCTATCATATTCGTCTTGAATAATTGGGATATCTGCATCAGTACCATGATGTTTCAGATACCTTAAAGCTGAGATTTTTACCGACTCTGACTCATTTTCTGCAAGCCATGAAGAGATGCAGTAACTTCTTCCTCTTTTATCATCGATTTTAACTATTGGAGAGCTGATAAGGTTCATAGCTTCAAGTGATCCCGATCGAACTTCCATCTCAGGCGAGTGAATTGATTTTAGAATAAGGATTGAGCTTCCTACCACATCTTTATAGGCTTTATACCAGAACCATAGTGGTGTATTCTCTTGATTTATATTTTTTAAACCAAGATCGACCAGTGCCTTCAGCTCTAGCGTTCCGAAGTTCATGTTTCTATGAAGGAAAATTAGATTTGCATCATGCACTCCAACAAAAGATGTATCATTTTCTGGATTTGAAATCACACCTGAAAGCAGCCTGAACCTTGCAATATCACCAGCGCTTATTTGTTTGCTGCTTTTTCGAGTTTCTGTTTTCTTTAGAAATCGTTTCAGAAAATTATACCCTTCCGCTGAGAAAGGGCTAAAGAACGGAGATTGGTCTACAACGTTGCTTACAGAGCTAGTAGAAACAATTGATTTATCTTGCTTCGCATGTAGAACTAACTCCTCAGATTGACTTAACTTAATAATATATGAAGTAATTTTTTTTCTAATTCGGGTTTCAAAATCGATAGGATTTCTAAAGGTATCATAGAGCATCTTTTTTTCTTTGATAATCCTATCTTTGAAGGCTAATACCTGCTTCAAATCACGACCTGGGTCAGATCGGAACTCGTCTGAGACATCCTTAAAGTACACAGCCATCTCAGGTAAGCTTGTTTCCTCCCGTCTTAATACTGAACGCTCATATTCCTCTTCGAAACCAGAGCTGTACGGTCCATTCTTTGACGGAGGGGTACCCCATTTTTTCCACATGATTCCAATAAACAATTCACATCGATCTAGTTCTTCGTTAATCATTGATTGTGGGCGACCTGATCCGGGCAGTGTGTCCTCCCACCCTTTTAGCTCAACGCGATAACCAAAATATGGAGCAACTGTCTGATTTAACTCATTTACAGCCTGAAAAGCCAATCTTCGTTCTTCCTGGAGATCTCCTGGGGAAGCCAAAAATACTCTCACTAATTTGAAGGTTTCTTTTTTCATAGACTATCTACTCCATCATGGTTATTTCTATTCAGGTCGAGATAAATCGGATGTGAAATTTCTAATATTTCTATCCTACAGGGACGTATTTTGCATCGATCGCGAATTAGTGGTCTATAGATTTTTAATTATATATTATTTTGATTGAATCTAGACTATTAAAAGTCACATTTACATTTTGCATTAAGCCCCACAATCCTAACTGATAGTTAAATAAGTATGCGAAGTTAGTCTTTATCTTCCTTTAATAAAGGAAATATTCAGCAGGAGAGACTCACTAATCTTCTCCCCTGCTGAATTATTAACATAGAGGGCACAACAACTACCTATCTGATAGCACCCCTGCTGTTGTCTTCATCCATTCTCCGTTTACGAATTCAGACCCACCATAAAAGTAATCTAACACCTCTTTTGCCTTTCCCTTGGTGAGTCCCTTTTCTAATAGCTCATGTAGATTTCTCTTTTCTTCTAAGCTCACTTTTTGATTGTCAATTATGGTTCTTACTGCTGATACTTGCTTTTCAGTAGCCCATTCTATATCCCTTGTGACCATCCTCTGGTGTCGCTGATGCCCTTCAATATTTATATCTGACATTTCTTCTACATCTTGTGTGAATATCTCAGAAATTCCTGCACAACGCAGGGTAGCATCAATCATGGCTGATTTGCTTGCCATCTTGAGTGCTTTATTCAAATCTCCGTTGTCTTGCTTTTCAGTAAACCGAGCACCTACCCCCTCTCCAATTACCTCACCTAATTGATTCCTCAACTCACATTTGAGTATGATTGCATCAATGCCAACTCCCTTGATAGCGCAATCTTCATATTCCTTTAGATTTGGAAACCTTGGAATAAGACCCAACATACCTGCTATCTTCTCTGCGCCAGGCTTAAGAAGTGATGGCTTGGATTTCTGACCACGAATCATTATCGACCCATAATCACGACCTTCTACGAGAGATGACCTGATCCAGTCCATAAGCGTATTTCTGTTCTCTTTTCTCCGATCTAAACCAGCTCTAAATATCTCTGGCATTGAATCCAGTGGGTTGACAGCCTGCGTTTCCTGATACTCGACGATCTGGGCATTAACACTATCTATCTTTTCCATTATTGATCCTTCCTTTATTTCACATCAAATCGTGGTTGGCAAATGAGTAGAATCCATCATTTCCATTACCCAATATCAAATGATCTAGCAGCTCAACATCAATACTAGAGAGCGCTGTTTTTATCTTAGTCGTTACGGCTCTATCAGAACTACTCGGTTCGATACTACCAGATGGATGTGTATGGCCTATTATGATTGCAGCAGATTCGTATCTGATAACATCCTTCACTAACTCCCTTGGATATACTGCTGCTGAATTGAGTGTTCCGCTAAACAGGACAACACTCGTGATTATCTGGTTTTGTTGATTTAAATAAACTACACCGAAGTGCTCTTTATCTCTTTCTTCGTTCGCGAAAAGAGCTCTCAAATGCTCAGCAGAGGCTTTGGCATCAGATAACCTGCCACCTGGTTGAAAGAAGAACCTTCTGATATATTCTCGTTTTAGCCTTTCATCTTCTACCTTATCTAGCATCATTTGATTTATTCTCCGTATGATAGGTAGTTGTGTATGTGAATTTGGCATCACGTTGATTTACACGTATCCCAGCTACTTCCTCGCCAGTATTAATAACATGCTTTCTCAGAGCAGATTTATCTATTACTTCCTTCTCTGGAATAGTTCTCACAAAACGTTTGTCCTTGAGGAGTAATGATTCATCCTTGATGATAATTTCAGGTTGTTGTTGCCTTAGCTTAATCACACCATGAGCAAGTGATTTTGTCTTAAAACCCAATGAACGCATCCAGTTATCAAGTGATATTTCATAGTAGCTTTTCTTCTTCTCATCCTTTTCGACAACAGATTCTAACCAATCCTGAATCTGATTGATTTGAATTTTAGCACTATCTCTGTTTTGCTCAATGGAGCTATCAATGCTACCAATCTGACCTAGATAGAAATCAGCTCTAGCTTGGTCAATATTTGATGAGAATTGTTCTACTTGGCCACGATACTTCAACTCTACAGCTTCAATATGCTCGCATCGACCTTCACCATCAATTTGAGCACTGAAACACTCACAGGTATATCCTGAACCGTATTTTTGCACTTCTACATATTCACTGTCAATGCCCGATCCGACTAAGAATCCAACTGGAGTACCTATTATATCATAGTTGTGCGTTAAGGCTGATTCTTCCATCCTTTGCTCCTTTCATCATCAGTTTGTGCAGATTGATATGTTTTTCCATGATTGTACGTGGTGGGCATGTTTTGAGCGCTTCAGTACAGGCATTATAAAACGACCAAGCGTTTCTATCTGCGAAGTCATTGTATTCAGGTTTTAGCCATTCCTTTTTCACGATTGGTATCTGGCGAGGGGTTATTACTCCGTTCCCATATAAATACCCTAGGATTTGATATGCTTGATTATCTGATAATTCAAAACCTGATAGTATCTCGGCATCTTGAACAATATGATGGAAGTTGTATTGAGACCTATAAACAGTGGTTACCACCATTGTCTCGAGGTCTTCCCATACATTTGTCGTATGTTTTCTCATGAGAGATATATCGCCCGTGAGAGCAAGGTTATCACAGACGAACACCGTTGCTCCTATTGCAATACCAACGCTCATGCTTTTGTCATAACTGTTTCTGAAGCCTATTGAAAGCCCCATAGATGCAGAACCATTCTGGAATGTATGAACTCCAAACATTTGATTCCCTCCCCTGGCTAATCCAAATTGGCTCTTGGAAAGTGTATATCCATTTAATAATCCACCTGCAACATCAGCAAGATTTAGAGCCAAATCGTAATGACTCACAGGCTTGTATGTATCTGTTTCAGCAGGTAATTCAATCTGTTGTAGTTCATACAATGATGCATGCTTACCACCACAATGCAGTAGTAGTCCCATTTTATTACTCCTTAATTAATTGAGATAGTTTAAATAATAGCCTAGTCAAAACGACTAGGCTATCAATTGGATGCTATTTTTGTCCTAAAAGCCTGGACATTCAACCGGTTTCCGTTCCTCCTTAGGGAGGTATATGTGGCAGTAATCCCCACTTTTATACTGGAAAGAAGAGCGCTTCGCCAAGGGTTTCTCACCTAGCATGAGTACTCCTTTAGCTTGAGCCTGTATTACATCTACTATGGCTGTGTCAGTTGTCGGGTCTATTACTTCAACTGCATCTGGTGAGTCTGTAATGACCCTGACACCCGGGATAGGTTCTTGTGAATCAATAGTCTTTCCATTGATGCGGTAAAGCTTTGTTGTTGGTCTGGTTTCGTAAAGCATTTGGACTCTCCTGTAGAAAAGATTTTACGTACACCTTGTTGTATACGCACTACTAACAGGGGCAAATACCGACAACTGCATGAGAGGGGCACGCTAGAAACAGATGGTGGTGGATGGCTCTAACTAAATTGAATTGAAAAACTCAACCTAAAAAGTAGGGGTATGCCCCTTGAATAGCAGGGGCGGTATGATAGGTATAGTGGGTATCCACAAAATTGAACAAAAATTTAGACGTTTCCAGAGACTTCACCTACTTCACCAGTAATGCCCGTGAATGAATAAATCAGCGTGCTGACTTAGGTTTAATTCTTTCCAATCTGCTATTGGTATCATCGTATACCTAAGTGGCAGGCATCACAGAACTAACTCTTCTGCAGTTGACTGTATGGGTAGAATAAATGCATTATTGCACTTGAAGTATATTGTAGTATATATTGTACTTAGAGAAGTAATACTGCAATAATGCACGTTTTTATATCTTGACAAATTATACATACTATTCTACTTTTTCATATACACCATGCTCAACTTTTTTAATCGCTCGATCCTCCAGTAGCGAATTGATCCTGTTATGGGCTGCTCTTGGCTTCTTTCCACTGTCTTGGTACAACCGAACAAACTCCCTAGTTTTAAATTGTTTAGGAAGATTATCAAGGATATAGGATTGCTCATTAATTCTAACTGAATTACAAAAATGGACTCTGGGGTTTACTTCCCCTATATTTTGAATCCATGATGTATCCTTATCAAGCTGCAGCCCAATTGTCTTATTGCGATTATTTGAAGAGTCACGATTTTTTGTTATTCTAAATAATCGAAGCCCATCTTCCGTATTCGATTCTGCTAATTGAATTATTACATCACACGCATTAGCATATGTGGAGGCTCCTCTAATATTATTTACCTCCAGATAATCGTGCATTGAATCATGTTTTTTGTGATGTGCAATGAGTAAGATTGATGATTTTTTTAGTTCAGCAATTTTTATGATCTGAGCTAATAGGACTTTTGCATCTCGATTCACCTCATCATCGCCCGTTTGACTTGAATATAGATTATCGACGATAATCAAATCAAAGGGGTCATTTTCTGTTATTGTCTGTTCTATTCTACCCCAACTATCTTCAAAAAGATGTCTTCCCTCCTTACAGTTGTTGTATTGGAGTTGAGATTCAAGAGCTAATATTTCTGATTTATCCAGTCCGGAAAGTAATGCTCTATTTCTCTCCCACATCTGTACATGACTCATCTCCAAATTGATAAAGAACACTCTCCTCGCCTTGGGTATTTTGAATCCGATGATTTCTGGCAATCCTGCGGCAATAGCAATCGCTAATTGTTGCGCAAAATATGACTTACCCACACCGGTATCGGCAGCAAGTAGTATCACCTTTTCTTTCCCAATAAGATTGTCAACAACCCATTCCTGAGGAGGCAGATCAAGATTGAATAAATCACTCGCATTCACCAATGTGAAAGACGAGGCTGAACTAGTCTGTGAGCCCTGAAAGGCTTGCGTGTGTCTATTGCTCATTTTCCACCTTATACTCTTTCTGCTCAACTAATTGGTGCTCTAATATCTTAGGTCTTTTACCCATCCGGTATAGCCATATTGGGCATTCTGTCACTGGGCACAATCTTACTTCGGCTAACTGCCCATTGCTACAATCCACACATTTGAGCCTGATTGACTTTATAGGTGTAGTTCGTTCTTTCATTTTAGCTCCTTTCATTTGTTCTATTTATAGAACGTTCTACCCTATATCTGTGAAAATTCAGACAAATGAGGAGCCTGTGGCCATTGCTAGCCACTTATCCTGCTGTATCTAATGATGTTGTGGAGTTGAAATTAAATTAAATAATTTAAAACTTTATCCTGAATATTCAGAATGATGTAAGTACCAATGAATTTTACGCTTGTTGCTGTCTTTGATCTTGGATTGGAAATGCACATCGATACTCAAACGTACCTTGTATTTTATTACCTACAATCGCTTTCTCTTCTATGTCAAATAATTCCCGTAAATTCTTTTGCAGATTTGAAATGCTTTTTTCTGTCTTAGCTCGATTAGAAAAACTTAGAGCTGTATGTTCACCTACTTTTAGGCTTCCATTATTTTCTGCGAGAAGAACGAGTAAATCCCACCCGTTCTTAGGTGTTCTTCGTCCTTTCCTCATATCTGCGAATCCTAACTCGCCAAATAGGTATTCTCGACTTTTCGCTGAGCCAATTTTAATTTTAATGCTATCATCTGACACCAGTCTAACTGACAGATCATTCCAGGTCGAAAGTAGTTTCAGTTCTTTGGGTGTATCACGTTGAATTGGCTCTGCGATAATTTGAACATCTACAGTATTATGTTGACCTTGCCAATCGGTTCCAGATGTACCACAAAGTTCCATGAAAATATCTATGTCTAGACAGTCATGATGGGATAACCATTTTGTGGAGTCTTCTTTTAACTCAACCCAGGGCACTTGAGCTTGCATATTGCCAGCATGGGATGCAATTTTCTTCAATGCATATTCGAATATTAAGGCAGTTATTCTATTAAATGTATGTTCGTCTGAATCTCCAAGGAGATTCCAGAGAATGTTATTGCTATCGAATATCCTAAAGCTGGTGTCACCTGCACTCCTAATACTGAGATGGACACCATGGTCAGTATTTACTTTTCTTGCCTTTGTATAACCCGAAATAGAATCGTCATCTGTTAATGAATCTACAAGACTCTCACCCTGATATTTTTTCATTTCATCAAGAGATAAATATTGTTCTTCTCTAAGGACACAGTCATCTGGTAAAATAGCTACCAATTCTTTACTGAATAATGTGTGGAGGTTCTCAATTAAATCTGATAGTTCCTGTGTTGTGAATGGATGTTTTTCTTCAGTCATCTCAGTGGCATTCATCTATACTCTCACACTAGCCTTTCTTGATAATAATAGTGTACCTAGCTCACGTTTTTCGCATTCATATTGACAGGCAATACTAATGTGTACCGACACGCCTTTAAGGAAGAATATGGAGTATTCACAAAAGCTATTTATCTCTCTCAAGCATTACTTCTCTTCAAAATTTAGTTTAGGTAGACCTTCAATAATATCTACGGTTTGGACACTAACATTGATGATGCTTAATAGTAAATCGAGGATGAATCTTGGATTTCCTACTTCTTTAGCCCAATCATTGGGATCATTCTTAATGCCACTAGCTTTGTGAGTAGTCACTTGGTAGCGTTCCATAATCCACTCAATAGCACTTTTTCCATTTACCACATATTGATAGGCTTTTTCAGGAATATTGGTAATCGATATTTTGCTATTATAAATGATAGTTTGCTTCTCATTCTTTTTTGGGAATCTCATTTTAGTGACTTCAAAGAACTTACCAGAAACACCAGTAACTTTAACACCCTTAAATGGAAGTACTGTTTCATACTCGATATGGAGTTCAGCCAGCCTTCTTCCAGCCTTGCTGAATTTCCAGAAATCTCGTACGTCATCAACGAGTGTTAATCTTGGAAGCATCTTCTTTAGGTCATTTGAAAATACTTTGCGGTATTCAGGACTATGTAAGAATCCATATACATAATAGAAAATATCTTCCTTCCCGATGGTCTTCCCATACTGGGCATGGGCTCTCTTGAGGATGAAATTGCTGACACCATTCTTCTGATTCTGACCGCTTCCCTGGAAGAAAGTAGGAGCTGAATGATTTCCCACTTCAAAATAATGTAGTGGAAAACATTGGCTTTTACCTATCAATTCCAAATCAGGAATTAAGTCTGTGATTATAGCAGAAAATTCCTTTGTTACCCCAACCCCCGAAACACAGATAACTCGATTATTAATTGTCGATTTCGGAAAGATTTTTTTCATCAATGCCATATCGTTTATTAGTTCGCGGCTGTAATACAAATGGGTCTTAACAAAAGGTCGATACATACCTATTGTAAGTAGTTGTTCCTGAAATTTATATTTTTTTTTATTCTCAATGTCGTGTCTGAATGCTCTTGACCAGCTAATCTGTGTTGCATCACTGTCGATAAATTCTTCGACTATTTTCTTCTTGTTTCTGCGATTCGCGAATCTATTAGACTCCGAATTAAAGAATCTGATAGAATTGGAAACATTGGTGGATAATGTTCTTATTGAAAAGTTCCATACCCAAGCATCACGATTAGTCTTTAACCCATTCGTATAGGTTGGGTTAAAAATACATAATGCAGAAGATTCCTTTTTGTCACCTATACTTATCATACTCTCATAGATTGTATTTCGCTGATTTATCCAATCCCCTGATTCATTCGGATGGATTATTTCCAATTTAATTCTTGAATTTTGAATCGATGAATAATCTACCAACTTTGCCAGCTTCTCCTCACGCTTCAGATAATCCCCAATGTCATGGTAGTAGATATTAGCTTTTGGGTGCTTCACATAAGGCTTTTTGACGAGAAGAGTAATGGCAATAGGAGTTCTAGATCCACTCCCAAATATTTTTCCACCCTCTTTTCGAGATAACTCTCCACTTGTTCGCTGATTCCCTCTAAGATTGAACACATATATCGAAGAGAACTCTTCTTCTAGAACCTTCCTAAATCCAGATTGAGCATTACCGTCGAGCCAAGAACCATTGCTCACATAGCATATTATCCCACCATTAGCTGGATCAAGTCTATCTGTGCTCCATCGAAATGCTTTGATGTAGGAATCATATAAGGAGTTTTTGTTTGTTGCCATTGTTCTGCTCGCATAGGTATCAGCTATTCTACTGTCGAGCTTATCATATGATTGATTTTGAGCGTTATCATTTGCTGATTTTTGTCCAACAGAATATGGTGGATTCCCAATTATCACCTGGACAGGAGCATTTTTCTGCTCAACCACTCTTGCGGAGTTCTGAGGAAACATTTCGGAGAACAGCTTTTTACTGTCATCAGTCTCTCCCAATTGGAAAGTATCTGTTAAACAGATTCCATCAAAAGGAGTGAATGAATCATCACCTGCTATATCATGAAATGCATTTTCAACATTTATCGCTGCAATGTAATAAGCTAGAAGGACAATTTCATTAGCGTGAATCTCGGAAGTGTATTTACGTAATAAATCTTTCTTCTCAATAAGCCCGCTTTGCAGAAGCCTAGTAATAAAAGTGCCAGTCCCAGTGAAAGGGTCAAGGATATGAACATTTTCTTCTGAAATACTTCTATTAAATTCTTTTCTTAATACATCATTCACTGAGTTGACAATAAAATCAACCACCTCAACAGGTGTGTAAACGATACCTAATTGCTCTACCATTTGTGGAAAAGCGGTCTTGAAATATTTATCATAGAGTTCGACAATAATTTTTTGCTTCCCTTCGGCGTTGTCGATTCCCTCAGCACGTTTCTTTACAGATTCATAGAACTTCTCGAGTGCCACAGAGTCTTTTGCAAAAGTCTGATCTTCCAAAATTTCCATCATACCCTGCATGGCGATTGAAACAGGATTGTTTTTGACGAAGGAATACCCTTCAAACAAAGCCTCAAAAACAGGTTTTGTGATGATATGCTGTGAAAGCATCTCAATAGCTTCAACTTGATTGATGCTTGGGTTAATATTTTTCTTTAACCCTGATAAAAACTTATCAAATTCGGTTTGATGCTTAGAATCTGAACCCACTAAAAAGGTAATGCGTTCAATCTGCCTCTCAGCTATTATAGCTACATCCTTAGCCCATTTTTCCCAATAGACTCTATCCCCCACTTTTTGAACCATTTTGGCATACACGGTACTTTTTAGGTGCTCAAATTGAATTGATATCTGACGTTCAAGCTCAGCCCATGCCTTATCACCCTTTGACTGTTTCCGACTATCTCCGCCAATTCCACCGATAATAATCTGACCTGGTTTCTTTTTGTTCAGATTAATTTTATTGATTGTAGCATTAAATCTATCATCATGAGCGCGCAGAGCATTTAAGACAGTCCATACAACTTTGAATCTGACGTTATCATCTAGAGCCTTGCTTGCTTCAACCCCTGATGGAATAACTACGGGGATAATGATGTATCCATACTTCTTTCCTGGAGCCTTCCTCATAACTCGACCAACAGATTGAACCACGTCAACCTGAGAATTTCTAGCAGATAGAAACAGTACCGCATCAAGTGATGGCACATCTACTCCTTCACTTAAACAACGCACGTTATTAAGAACTCGACATTCACCAGTATCAGCTGAAGTGGATTTGAGCCAACCCAACAATGCATCTCGTTCAGGTGCACCCATGGTTCCATCTATATGCTTGGATGCGACCTCCACCATGCTTTCACGCTGTTTGGCATTTAAAGTATCTAGGTAGGCATCTGTTGTCGCATTGAAAGCTTTTGTTATTCTTTTAGAAACCTTAATATTTTGACAGAAAGCTACTGCCCTTTTCATAGGGTCGGGGTCACTTCCCGTTATTAATCCTTCATCGCCTAAAACCTGCTTTGACAATGCATTCACGCACCCGATAAGCTTTGTAGCATCATCAGTACTTATTTCGCTTTCAGGATTGGCCATCATTGATTGAACTTGGGGAGTGATATCCTCATCACTTAGAGTCAAGATGAGAACCTTATAGTCTGAGAGTAAGTCATCTTCAACAGCTTTGCCGAATCCTATCCTGTATAATTCCTCACCATAAATATTCACATCATCCATCGAGCAAAGGATAGCATCAGCTTGGGCGGCCTTGCTCTTTGCATCATCACTGTACAACCGTGGAGTTGCTGTCATATACAGGCGTTTAGATGCTTTCATGAAGTTATTGTCATGAACTTTAATAAATGCTGATGAATCTTCAGGTGTCAAAGCCACTCCTGTGGTGCGGTGTGCTTCGTCACAAATAATCAAATCAAAACGACCAGAACCAATACCCCTCTTCTTAAGTTCCCGCTGCGCTTTGGCAATAACCTCGATGGATTGATATGTAGAGAATACAACTGTCATTCCCTTCTCTTTTTTTGAAAGAGAATGTTTTAATTGATTTGCAATTTGGTCAACATTAGTTGATGCAGGAAGCGCTAGATCGACTACGCTAGTAAGTAGTGAGTCCTCATATTTGGTGGTGTGTTTAGCAATTCTAGGGTCTGAGCATATGCATACAGGATTTAAAGAATCCTCTGCATCTGAACTCCACTCTCTTAAAGTTTGTCCTAATAGTGCAATCGATGGTACTAAAAAGAGGATTAGACCGTTGCCATTTGTCTCCTCCTCGGCGATTCGCAATGCTGTAAAGGTTTTCCCCGTACCGCATGCCATTATCAGTTTGCCTCTATCAGCTTTCTTGAAACCGCTGTGTACGTTATCTACAGCCACTCTTTGATGTGGAAATAAAGTTTTCTTCGTCGTGCGCGCATTGTACCCAGTCAACCCTTTATCGAGTTTATCCCAGTCAATAGCTGCTTGCTCAAGTTCATAAAAGTTGAGGCGTGATACTGGAGGTGATTGATTCTTTATTGCTTCGGAAGCATTTATTCCCCAATGATTCGTTGTTGACAACCACAGCCGATGGGAAAACTCAACTCTTTCTAATTTTGAGTTATTGAATGATTTGCTTGAGGTAGCCAGGAACGAATCAACATCCCCTTTGCTAATGAGAGAGTCTTCTTGGAAACATTTACACTGTACTGCCCAATACTCCCCTTCAAAGGTGAGAGCGACGAGATCTATCCCTACATCTTTGCCACCAAAGTCTTTTCTATTAGGAAATTCATTCCACATCCAGACATATTGAAATTTATTTGAGTATACGGGGTCAGTTAGCAAGTAGGCTTGCATTAACCGTTCAAATCGTTCGCCTTTGTCCCTTTGTGAAAAGGCTATCTTGCGATATTTTTCAATTACAGTTTGAAAACTCATAAACTCCCCAATTTCAATGAAACCTACTTAGCTAGTCACTACTGCAACTACATTGATTCTTACAAATATGCCTAAAGGAATAATCAATCATAATTTGAATATTTATTGGGATACACCCTTTAAATTGGTCTTTAATAAAGTAATTGACTATCAGAGTTCAGCAAGGAGCAATGGGATACCGTTGTTGATGAAAATAGTGTAGCTATCTAACCTTTTAATAAATCTGATGAGACAGTAATAGGAGCACATCACCTGATACTTCAGTTGCAATAAATGGTAGGTTACTTGGCTTTTTTCCAAAAATGATATGCGATATTTAGTGGGCTCAGAACATTATCATCAATTCTAATTTCTTTTGACACACCTAAATACTTGCCTTGTTGATAAGGCGTGTTGAAGTTTTTGCTCATTAGCCCATACGTTTTCCATTCGCCATTGATTTTTACCTCTGTGTGAGAAATCTTCGGTGGATGTTCTGACAATGGATACTCATACATGCTAATTCTATAATCCTTATTTTTCGTCTGCCTAAAACATCTCACCTATGGCCGAAACTCAAATTGGCCGATCCCACCATCTAGATTAACTAAGTTTAATTCATTAGTGCCATCGGTGTCAATTTTATATATACTTTTTACACCATCCCTGTTTGATGCAAATAGAATACTCTCACTATCAGGAAAAAATACTGGATTGTCAGAATATCCATTTCCATTTGTTAAATTTAATCGGCTTGCTCCATCTGTATTTATCAGAAAAATATCCGTAGCAAATCCGACATAAATTACTTGAAAACCATCGGGTGAAAATTTGTAGGTCCCTTGTGAGCTCATATCATTGGTGATATTTATTTTGTTTGTGCCATCAAGGTTCATAGAGTGTAAATCATAATAAGACCAATATATAAGATTAGTTCCATCAGGAGAAAATATTGGACCCTCCTCTGAGGTAGTTTCTGTATTTGTTAAGTTTGTCTTTCCTGACCCATCAACATTCATCATAAATATATCGCTTTCCCAGCTATCAGTATGTCTTGAAGAATATACGATGCAAGTATTGTCGGGTGAAAATTTAGGTGAACTATCCATAAAATTTGGGTCACTTAGACACGTATTGCTACCAGTCGGAATATCCATCAGAAAGATTTCATTCAAATTCCTCGAAACAAATAGAACCATTGAGCCATCATTTGAAATACTCACTTGGCTATGTTGAGCTGATAATGTGGATAAATTACTCTGATTGCTACCATCACCATCCATCATCATTAAGACTGAGGAATGTGATGGAGAAGGATTAGGCCTTAGAAATAGTAATTGATCACCATCAGGAAACCATATTGGTGAATAGTCATTGTAATCGTTATTGCTAAGATTAGTCAGGTTTGCACCCGTTTCATCCATCATGTAAATTTGGTTGGCATCAGAATCATACAATGAGAATGTAAATTCTTCGTGCACAACACGATCAACTATTTGACTATTTGAAATAAGCCCGACAGTATCCATAACACTCACTTGATAGTATCTGACATCCCTCCTAAGAACCTCTGAAACAACAAATACGGTATCAATTATATCCGTTGTCGAATATATCTCACTCATAGAAGCTGGCTCACCTGATATAGATTCTAGTAATCTATACGAATCAAAATCACCGTCATTATTCGATGACCATCTTACTATGAATGTGTTGTTGGTATACTCAATTGGATATAGTTCAACTGGGCTTGGATGGGAATCCCGATTATTTACTTCCAAACTCAATGGCGAACTATCCGTTATGTTACCGCTCTCATCGACAGCACGAACTATGATAGTATAAATCATATCATCAAGCTGTGTTGTATTCCAGTCAAATGAATATGGTTCGGTATAGTCTTCTAATCCTGTTGATAATCCATCAATCCATAGCTCAACTTTTTCGATACCAATATTGTCATATGCCATGCAAGTAATTGTGAGAATCTCACTAGCTTCTGAATTTGGGGAAGGATGAGTTATTGTAATCGTTGGTGGTGTATTGTCTGTTTCAACCTCTTCACAGGTCCCAAGAACTAATATGCTCAACAAACAGCAGGATATAATGGGCAGCTTTATTTTTTTCATTCCTCCCCCTTAGGCTAATAATAGATGCAGATTAGTAATTTGTTGAAGGAAATTACTGTTAATGATGAGTCCGACAAGTGTTGTTTCCATACAATTGTCCCCTTCTATCGTAATAATTCCCGAATACGCCTAATAAATACCTCTCAAGGATAAAAACCATAAGGTAGCTACACATTTTTCTGTTCAAATATTATGAGAGTAGTTCACCTTACCCACTTGGATAATTCTTCATTATTCACCCAATTTGCATAAATTTCAGTCGTTCTAATTGAACGATGACCTAGAAAGGTCTGAAGAATCTCTTTTGGCATTCCTTTATTCAACATATGATGAGCATAGGTATGACGAAACGTGTGCAGGTTAATATTATTATCTCTAACAAATTTTGATTCAAAGAGAGCTTGTATCAGTCTTCTGGCATTTCTTCGATGACGATCTGATTGCAATTCTGGAAATATTAAGCCTCCCGACTCAACTCTTTTTGAAATCTGATTAATAACGGATTGAGAGATTGGAATGTTGTGCATCCAGTCCCCTGTCTTTCGTTGACGAAGTGAAAGCCTATTTCCGGTAATATTCTCACTACTTAATATAAATGCATCAGTAGGACGAAGACCAGTATGCAACAAGACGTAATAAAAATCGTAGAATACATCAGCTTTTTGAAAAATGTCTAATAATTCCACTTCAGAGAATGAGTAACGAGACTGCCCTCCCTCTTTATTTTTTAGGCGAGCGATAGTTGCCCAAGGATTTCTTGTTACCCAACCATTATCTAGGCAAAACTTAAAGAATCGTTTTTGAAATCCGATATCTCGGTTTACCGTAGAAATGGCAGGATGTTTATATCCTCCCTCTTTTCCATACTCATAAGTATTGGTAATGCGCTCTTTTGATCTAGTAGCTAAAAAAGTTCTGGCATGTTCTTGAGTAATTTCAGAAAGCTCATAGGCACGATTGCTAGAGCAGAACTCATAGAATTTATTTAGCCTCGATGTTATGTATTTTATCTGAGCTATAGAGGTTCCTGTCAGCTCTACGTATGCCATGAATTTAATGATAGATTGAGCATAAGATTCTGATGTGGTATCTCTATCTTGATCTCCGTATCTTAATTCATACTCAAGTTCTTGAAGCGCAAGTATTGCGGTTTTTCTACTGAGAGCCAGAAATCTACGATATCGCTTTCCATTAATAACAAAGTCGCCATAGTAATGGGTAATCCCTGTTTTAGTCTTAAACTTGAAAATAACTGCCATGATCTTCTCCTCGTAAGTCGGAGATATGTCAGTTGGAAAGAAATGTGAGCGGACTTTATGAAAAAAAATATACCATAGAAGGTGCGCGTCAGAAGTTAAAGGAGCTCCAGGACAACGGTCAGCCCCTAAATGTACTCAGCCTTGAAGAGCCAGTTGCAGCCACTCCTGCCCCACCTGCCAAGCCCATGGAACAACCTGGCACATCAAAACCT
>Ga0233437_1004137_pt1 | contig 17636 bp, 12 predicted proteins | sample SI_122_August201_FD_182714 | JGI IMG/M metagenome (GOLD analysis project Ga0233437, IMG submission 182714) | Seawater microbial communities from Saanich Inlet, British Columbia, Canada - SI_122_August2016_200_MG | ecosystem: Environmental > Aquatic > Marine > Inlet | place: Canada: British...
GAAAACGTACTCCAAGAATTGACGCAAACCTGCCACTTTGGTATTGCACTAAACGAGGGACTTGGATGAGGGAATAAGTGGTAAACTTATTTCCGGAATAGGTGGCAGTTTTCGCCGGAATACGCAGCGGCACCGCTCGTGAAATTGCATTAAAATTTCCTAAAACATCTAACATCGCTGCAGCGCTTGCTCTTTCTGGACCCGGCCTGGACAATGTGATTGTCCAAATTGTTGCAGACCCAGAGGCTGTTCAAAACTCTGTAAATTTAATTGTAGAAGGTGATTTCGGAAAATTAAACCTCGATCTTTTCAACCAGCCGACAGCTAACTTGCGAACCTCTAAACTCGCTTATATGAGTGTTATAGCTGCTTTGGAAAGAAGAGTCGGCAACGTTATTTGCCCCGCATAGTATGGCCCGCCACCGTAGATCAACATCTGCTTAGAAAATAAGAATAACTATAGTCAAACATCGAAAACCTATAGCACTTAGAAATATTGTGTACAGCTCTGCTCACAACACCGAACCGCAGAATGAATCTTTTTTGAGTAACTGCGTGCCTCGGCAGGCTTCGCCGATGACCAGCAGAGGTTTTCGGGTTACGCCGCCTTCGGCCAATTTTCACCCGGATAAATACTTTTGCCGGCACCCTCATGGGGCACCCAAATCGGTTTTGGTGAAAAACCGACAAAGACCAAAGTCAGGGCCAAAAATAATGGTATCTATTTCATTGAACGGTTCCTGTGTCCTGTGGTCAGGAAGATAACCTTTTCTCATTCCGTCATCGTCATGCCGGGTGATGCCATGTCGATAAGGTAGATGCCGTCCGGGTCGTTGAAGTAGATCTTGCCTTTGTGGCAGCGCGTTTCGCTCATCCTCCCTGTGGAGGCGGCCAAAACCGTGTAGTCGCCGCTGGTGCCGTCGGGGTTGATTGCGTACCGGCGCAATTCGCTGGGCCCATGGGCCGTGGTTGCAGTGAGGACCAGCCCGGCTTTGTTGTTGAAGAACATGCTGCTCGCTCCCAAGAAGCCCTGTATCCAGCCATCGAAGATGATCGTTTCAAAGAGATGCGCGTCGGTTATTTCCAGCGGGTTGTTTTCCGGGTCCTCCATGGCATCCGCCACCTCGGCCGCGCTGAAACGATAGATGTATGCATCGGATTCAAAAGGCCAATTATACCCTTGAGCATAGTACAGGTTGCCGGCTGAATCAAAAGCCAAGGGCCCGCTCCCGCCGCCGACAAGGCCGAGATCGATCATCCGGTCATCGATACTGCCGGAGCCGGTATCGGTATCATCGAAATCGAGGCTGCCATAGTAGATATGGCTGTGGTTTTCTCCGAAGTCGAGGACAGGCGCTCCTGCCGCCCAGAGATCCGTTCCATCCCGAGTGCTCAGGCCCCAGTACTGGCCCGCGCCGGGCCTTTCCGACCTGATAATCGTTCTAATCTGTTCTTCTCCCTCCGGATCGTAGGCGTAGTAGTTGAATCCCATTCGGCTCTCGGTGCCGCCGTCGTTAAACAGGATCCGTTCACCGGTCGCCTGGCCGGACGATTGGCCGGACCCTTCGCCGGACCCTCCACCGGACCCCTTGCCGTAGCTTCTGATACGGCCGCCGCTGAAGCCGTAGGCATTCTCTTTGTGGTAGATGCGCTCGTACGAATCATCCGCGTACCTGTAGACCGTAAGACCGGTCTCGCAGCCTTCCGGCCCTTTTACACCGGTTGTGTAGTAGAGCGTGCCGGTGCGGCCGAAGTCGAACGAGTTGATGATCTCCCCCCCCTCGTGCGGATTAGGGTAGTAGGTTTCGACTGTGATTCCGGGGACTTCTATTATTTCCGCCCCGGCGGTCGAGGTCAGCAGCCCGGCGATCAATAGCAACGCCAGGGTCAGGGTCGTGCTGTTTGAAAATATTAACGCCTTTTTCATCTGTTTCCACCTCCTTTTCTAAGTACATCGCACAGTGTTAATCTGTATCATCTCCCTCCCATACCCATTTATCCACCGATTTTGCAGGTTGTTGCAGCGTGGTGGAAATCCCGGTCACCGGGGCCGGGGAGTTCATTTCCATCCTCCATGATATCCTTATCAGGGGTGCTGGATCGTTACGGAATCAATTTCGGGATCAGGAGATTTTTCGGTTCAAGATGCGGCGCCAGCGGGAATTGGAAATTCGGATCAGGTGCGGGATCTATCGATATAAATTAAAACGCCTCTAAACCCCAAAGGTTACATTTATTTTAAAAATATTTTGGAAAATGAAAGATTTGAAGAAAAGGGAGGTCAAGGGTTAAGGGCGCGGCGGACAGATCCCCTGGAATCGGTTTGACCCGGCTGAGAAGACCCGATCCAAAGGCTTAGGGTCCAGAGAAGCGTTCTGAAAAAGTTCTGCTATGCTGGGAGACGCTGGTTCCAAAACGATTTAAAAAGGGATCAAGCCCCGGGTAAAAAATTCATAGGGCATAGCGCATGGCGCAAAGGGATTGAGAAAGTTTCAATAGGCTTTGCAATAGGCTGCAGTTGGATTATAAGATGGATACGTCCACCATCGCTCACGAATCAAGAACAATATCCATAGCCAAGGAGGTAAACCATGAAGTTTCGCGTTTCAACACTTTCTTTTTTGTTGATATTGATCCTCTCCAATTTTGTATCCGGCCAAACCACGGGCATCGCCCCTGGTGTAGAATGTCCGACGGTTGTTCAAGACCTGCAGGAACTGGTTGCCGACACCCCCGAATTGAAGGAGCAGATTGAAGCGGCATTGAAGATACAGAAAAAAGGCCATTTCTGGTACGCAAAGAGCGTCGACGATTTTCTGACCTATTTTAAAAAATGGCTTGTATACAACCCCGTACCGGCTGCACCGGGAAAATACATTGAACCATTCGACGAACTTGCCAATTCTCCAGGCGGAGACATTCTGTTCAACAACAATATTTTCAGCTCATGGTTCATCTCCTTTCTCGATGCCAGAGGCGATTACCTGGGCACCCCGGCCTCAGCCCAAACGATGTTCCAGTGGATGAAGGCGCCGGAGATCAATATGGGCGATTATGAGCTGCCGAAGAGCGGTTTCAAGTCTTTTAACGACTTTTTCCTGCGCCGGGTCAAACCGGAAAAGCGGCCAATCGGAGGCCAGGGGGACCCTTCTGTTCTGGTTTCTCCCGCAGACGGCGCCGTCTGTCAGGTGTATGCCAAGAATCTGGACACCAGTTTTAAGATCAAACGGGATGAAATCAATATCCGCCAGGCCCTGAACAACAGTGCTTACGCCGATCATTTCATCGGCGGACCGGTGCTGGATATACTGTTGTGGTTTACGGACTACCACCATTTTCATTCGCCCGTATCCGGCAAAGTTGTGGAAATAGGAGAATATGCCGGTTCTTACAATTACAATTTTGCCGATGTAAACTGGTACAAGCAACTGGCGAAGCATAAGCGGGCCTGTTTCATTTTCGAAACGGAAAGGTTCGGCTATGTGGCCATGATCCCGGTGGGCTTCTGGGGGGTGGGGTCGATTGTGACCCATATCAAAGCCGGCGATACAATCAAAAAAGGCGATCGGATCGGAAATTTTGCCTATGGTGGTTCTTCCATTCTGTTGGTTTTTGAGCCGGGGGCCATCCAGTACTCACAATATTTTCCAATCTTTAACAGCGGGGACGGGGGCACACCGGTCAAAGTCAGACAAAAAATCGGTGTGGCGGCAAGACCCTGAGCAAAAGCCCGGATGCGTGTGTGGGCACTTTAGGGTTTTTAATCCAAAGCCGGGGTTTACATGCGCATATCGAAATTATTCTTTTCGGCCAACCGCTCCAGTTCTTTCCGCAATCCGGAATTCAGCTACAACCCCATGACCTGTGCCGGATTGTCAACGACCAGTTTCCGAAGATCATTATCGGAAACCCCCGCATCATGAAGCAGTTCCAGCACCTTTATCACATTTTCAAAGGGTTTGCCGTTTCCTTTTAATCCAGCATCGGAAGATAGAATCACCCGGTCCGCGCCAACGGCTTTAATGACATCTGCGATTTTTGCCGCAGGCAGTGTGTAGAGTACGGATTCGGGAAAGGAGTTGATGGCTGTAAACTCAAGGTAGGCGCCCTGTTTCACCCATTTTTTCATTTCATCCATCTCCGCATTCACCATAAACAGGGGATGCGTGACGATTTTTCGCCGGATGCCCAATTCCTCAGCCCGGCAGACCACCGCATCCACCTCCATCGGACTGATATGGCCGGTGGCAAGCACGACATCCGGCGATCCGGCCATAACCGAAAGGACGGCTTCAAGCGCCGGTGTCAGACGGCCGTTTGAATCGAGGCAGTCGATGGGGGTATCCTTTATCCGTAAAGCGTGTTTTGGTTTCGGAAATCCGGCGGCTTCATGTTTTTTATGATGATTGCGTGACGATATGGTGGGCAGCCATACGACTTTTGCGCCTAAATTGATTGCCGTTTCAAGGGCCTGGGGGTTGATTCCACCGACAGTACTATTGAGTGCGATACTGCCGAACACCTTGATCGCACCATCCGGGAAATGATCCTGTATGATTCGGGCCAGCCCCATGCTGGGCAGGTGGTGATCTTTGACAACCACGGCCGTAAAATTGTTTTTAACTGCGTGCGCTGCCAACTCCCACGAGTCAAACTCTCGGGGCATTAAGCCGGGTCCGGCGTGAATGTGGGTGTCGACAAAGCCCGCTAATAAATCCTGAAAATTGCCCATCGCTCAGACCTCCATCCTGGAAAGGGGTTGAAATAATTTTGAATTCTAAATACAAGGGTCACCCATTAAAGACCCTGTCAAGATAAAAAAACACCTCTCCCATTAAAAAATCTTCTCTTTCTTCGCCTGACGCATCGCTTCCCACAGCACGGTGTTGTTTTTAAACCCGTCTCACACCCGTAATTTTATTCTATTTGGGGCACGTCCCATATATCTGCAGTTTTTTTATTACCTTCCCGCTTTGCAAGCGGGACGATCTAACCAGAGCTGAACTCCGGTCAAGATTCGGTAATCAGTTTTTTTATGAAGTCTGATCGCTTTTTTTGTTTGATTTCATTTTCCCGTCTGACGGCGGCTGATCTATCCGAATGTTCTTCATGGTAGATCAATTTCCACGGGCGTTTGGGTTTTGTGTATCCGGAACGCCCTTGGTTGTGGCGACGGACACGATCCTCGAGGTTTTTGGTGGAACCGATGTAGTAGGTGCCGTCTTTGAGGCTTTGGAGTATGTAGACATGGAAAGGCATAAAAAAAAGCCTATCAGATTTCTGATAGGCTTTCAATTAAGTGGCGGGGACGACGAGACTCGAACTCGCGACCTTCCCGCTTTGCAAGCGGGACGATCTAACCAGAGCTGAACTCCGGTCAAGATTCGGTAATCAGTTTTTTTATGAAGTCTGATCGCTTTTTTTGTTTGATTTCATTTTCCCGTCTGACGGCGCCTGATCTATCCGGATGTTCTTCATGGTAGACCAATTCCCATGGGCGTTTGGATTTTGTGTATCCGGAACGCCCTTGGTTGTGGCGACGGACACGATCCTCGAGGTTTTTGGTGGAACCGATGTAGTAGGTGCCGTCTTTGAGGCTTTGGAGTATGTAGACATGGAAAGGCATAAAAAAAAGCCTATCAGATTTCTGATAGGCTTTCAATTAAGTGGCGGGGACGACGAGACTCGAACTCGCGACCTCCGGCGTGACAGGCCGGCGTTCTAACCAGAACTGAACTACGTCCCCGCAAACTAAACGAACTATTAATTTATGTAAAAAGAGCAAGACTTGATCAAGCGATCTTCCCGCTTGAAAAGCGGGACGTTTAACCAGAACTGAACTACGTCCCCGCAAACTAAACAAACTATGAATATATGTAAAAAGAGCAAGACTTGATCAAGCGATCTTCCCGCTTGAAAAGCGGGACGTTCTAACCAGAACTGAACTACGTCCCCGCAAACTAAACGAACTATTAATTTATGTAAAAAGAGCAAGACTCAGACTGGCGATCTTCCCCGTCACGGGTGACGGGATCATTCTAACCAGAACTGAACTACGATTCCTGATTTAGACCGGAAATCGCATAATGTCAATGAAGAATTTATGCAATTTGTAAAAAATGGTAGGCGGAACAGGGCTTGAACCTGTGACCCTCGGCTTGTAAGGCCGATGCTCTCCCAACTGAGCTACCCGCCCACATTACAAAATGCAAATAACAGGCGATACAATCGTTGAACGTGACCCCTGCCATCATATCTGACGGTAGGTTCTCCTGAACGATCGATCCGTCCCGTAGAAAATTCAAGAATGCTTATCTACTAAATTCCGATTCGCGTGTCAAGAAGGAATGCGCAAACCATCCTGCCCTCAGACGATTATTTCAATTCAAGAAAAGGGAACGAAAAGGGGGGCATTGGTTCCAAAACGATTTAAACTTATTTTTCGGTCCTGATCTATATGGCCGGCTGAGCCCCGCCAAAAACCAAGATCCGGCTCCCCGCCCGAGAACTCAAATTCAACAACTGACCGCTTCGGCCTGCACAGAGCTCAACAGGAGACAGTTTGCTCCTGGCTTTTGTTAAAAATGCTCAGGGAGACATTTAGGGATAACTCTGGGTAATAATGTTGAATTTCTTGACATATGGTATGCCAAATATTAAAATGTTATAACAATCGAAAAGGAGGCATCCCATGGTCATTGCTAAGACTACCGCTAAAGGTCATGTTATTATTCCCGCAGCTCTGAGAAAAAAATATCATATCGAGAAAGGGACTCGAGTGGCCATATCAGAGGGGGAAGGAAACGTGATTATGATAAAGCCGATTCCCGACGACCCCATAGAAGCGTCAAGAGGCATGCTTAAAGGAAAGACCTCCATGCTTAAAGCGCTTCTAAGAGACCGTGATGAGGAGGCGAAGGGTGGATAATGCCTACGTTTTAGACAGCTATGCAATGATCGCCCATTTTGAGGATGAAACCGGCGGGGATCAGGTCAGAAAGGTGCTGAAAGCGGCCGGGGCTGGAAAAACAAAGCTTTATATGTCGGTGATAAACCTCGGGGAGATTTATTACAGCACGTGCAGGGAGCGTGGTCGGGAAAAGGCACGTGAGGCGGTTTTTTTGATAAGGCACTTGCCGGTCACCATCGTTGACGCGGAGATTGAAATCACGCTGGAGGCCGCCGAGTTGAAATCTGTTCATCCAGTGGCTTATGCGGATTGTTTTGCCGCAGCCCTGGGGATCAGAAAAAAAGCAACGGTGATCACCGGTGACCCCGAATTTGAGCGATTCGGAAAGGTGCTAAAGATCGAGTGGATTTAACTACGGATTAATGACAAAAATCTAACACAGGTCTTTTGATCGGCATTTCAATTAAACAGATTGACAGGCTTGTTGTAAATTTGCATTGTAATTACCCAACATATGTGGCATAAAACACTTTATGCCGATGAAAATCCTACCACGGCTTCTCGAACGGCCCCGGCGATCATTTTTTCTTTTTGGCCCGCGGGGAACCGGAAAAAGCACCTGGCTGCGCCAGGTCCTGCCGAAGGCTTTACATCTGGATTTGTTGGATGCGTCACTTTTTTTAGAACTTTCACGCGACCCGCACCGTCTCGAAGCCCTGGTGGGCGATCGTGCCCAAGACGACTGGGTGGTGTTGGACGAGATCCAGAAGGTGCCCGCCTTGCTGGATGAAGTCCACCGTCTGATGGAATTGCGTCGATGGCGCTTTGCACTGTGCGGATCGTCTGCGCGCAAATTGCGACTAGGGGGCGCAAACCTGCTGGCCGGACGTGCCTTGAAGCTTTCCATGGAGAGTTTCTGTGGCCCAGAGCTGGGCGATAAATTCGACCTGGAGTTTGCCCTTGATTGGGGCTTGCTGCCCTTTGTACACCGTGACCCGGAAGATGCGGTCGATATCCTGGCCGCATATGTTAATACCTATCTCAAGGAAGAACTGCTGGCCGAAGGTCTGATTCGAAACGTCCCGCCCTTTGTGCGGTTTCTGGCTGTGGCAGGCCAGGTCAATGGCCAGGCCCTCAATGTGCAAAATATTGCGCGCGAGGCTGCGGTGGCCCGCAGCACGGTGGACACTTATTTTGCCATTTTGACCGATACCCTGGTAGGGCATATGCTGCCGGCATGGCGCCCCGGGCTTAAGGTCCGTGAAACGGCTCAGCCGAAGTTTTACTGGTTCGACCCCGGCGTCGCCCGGGCGGCGGCCGGCCTGCTGCGCAACCCGAGCGACCGGCTCTGGCAGGGAACGGCCCTTGAAACGCTGATCTACCACGAGATGCGGGTTTATAATGAAATTGGGCGCCGCCATTGTCCCATCTTCTATTACCGGACACCGGCCGGTGTCGAGATCGATTTTATTGTGCAAACCGTGCCCAAAAGACCCCAAAGCCCTCCCGTGGTAACGGCCATCGAAGTCAAACGTTCTGATCGCTGGGATCGAACCTGGGGCAAACCGATGCTCAATCTGGCGGCTACCGCCGGCGTCAAGGTCGATCGAATGTTCGGCGTTTATGGCGGGACGCGCAGCTACCGTTTCGGCGATATTCAGGTCTTGCCGGTTAAGGATTTTATCAAAGCATTGTTCGCCGGTGAGGTGTTTTAGCCCGGTTCTTTTTCTGCAGATTCAGGCGGCGTTTCCATTCGGATGTCGGGTTTCTTTTTCCCCCGCCCCATCCATTCGCTCATTCTCTGGATGATCACAAAATAGGTGGGCACAAAGATAACGGTCAGAAACGTGGCCGCGATCATGCCGCCGAATACCGCCGTTCCCAAGGCCTGGCGGCTGGCGGCTGCAGCGCCTTTTGCCACCACCAGCGGGTATACACCGAAGATAAATGCAAAAGAGGTCATCAGAATGGGGCGGAACCGAAGCGTTGCCGCCTCCACCGCAGCCTCCATGATCCCCTTTCCGGACTCTCGCGCCTCCTTTGCAAACTCGATGATCAGAATGGCATTTTTACTGGCCAGTGCCACCAGAAGCACGATGCCGATCTGCGAATAGGTGTTGATGTCCATGTTCCGGACGGTAACGGCGATGACGGTCCCAAGAAGCGCCAGGGGCACCGAGAGGATCACCCCGAAGGGGATGGACCAGCTTTCGTACTGGGCGCAGAGAACCAGATAGACAAACACCACCGCCAGAAGAAAGATATAGACGGCCTGGTTGCCCGTTGCCTTCTCCTGGTAGGCGGCGCCGGTCCATTCAAATCCCATGGAAGGCGGCAGCCGGGTCTTTGCAATCTGCTCCATGAGATCCAGCGCCTGGCCGGAGCTGTAGCCCTTTCCCGCACTTCCGGTGACCGATGCCGTGGGGTAGAGGTTGTAGCGGGAAATGAGCTGAGGGCCGAAGGACTCCTCGACTGAAAGCAGGGTCCCCAGCGGGATCATCTTTCCCTGGTTGTTCCGGACCTCAATCATTCCGATGTCCTCTGGCCGTGAGCGGAACTGTGCATCGGCCTCGATGTTGACCTGAAACGTGCGGCCGAATTTGTTGAAGTCGTTGACATAGGCCGACCCGAGATAGGCCTGAAGGGTGCTGAAAATAGTCGTCAGAGGAATATCAATGCGCTTTGCCTTTACCCGATCGATCTGTGCAAACAGTTGGGGCACGTTTGCCCGAAAGGTTGTGTTCACCCGGGTGAGCCCGGGCTGGCCGTTTGCGGCCTGAACCATCTCCTGGGTCAGGTTCTGGAGCGTATCCAGGCTCAAACCGCCCTTGTTCTGGACCTGCATCTGAAAGCCGCCGACAGCCCCCAGACCGGAGATGGCCGGGGGTATAAATGCAAAAATATTGGCTTCCTGGATCCGGCCGAATGATCCCCACATTTGGCCGACCAGGGCCTCAGCGCTCAGATCCGGAGTCATGCGTTCGTCCCACGGATCGAATATCACCCACATGGTGGCGGCATTTGAGCTCTCGCTGCTGTCTAACAGGGAGTACCCCACGATGCTGACCCATGTCTTTACACCCTTGATGTTTTTCAAAATCCCGTTGATCTTGTTTATCACCCCTTTGGTTCTCTCATAAGAGGCGGCATCCGGGAGCTGAACGCTCACCAGTGCGTACCCCTGGTCCTCTTCGGGGACAAATCCGGTGGGAAGCGATGTAAAGCCCCGGTAGGTTCCCCCGGCAATTCCTAAAAAGAGGATCATCATAATTACCGAGCGCCGGATGGTGGCTCCCACCAGATGTTTGTATATGTTTCGGCTCAGGTCAAATGTCCAGTTGAATGCCCGGAAAAGGAAATTCCGTCGTTTGGGTGAGGGCCGGAGCAGAATCGCGGCCAGTGCCGGGCTCAGGGTCAGGGCGTTTATGGAGCTGAAAAATGTCGATACGGCGATGGTCAGTGAAAACTGGCGATAGAGCTGTCCGGTAATGCCGCCCAAAAAGGCTGTGGGAATAAATACCGCCATGAGTACCAGGGTGGTGGCAATTACCGGGCCGCTGACCTCATCCATGGCCCGGATGGCCCCCTCCCGGGCGGACATGTTGTGGTCGTCGATATTTCGTGCCGTATTTTCAACCACCACGATGGCGTCATCGACCACGATGCCGATGGCCAGCACAATGCCGAAAAGGGTGAGCATATTGATGGAAAAACCGAGAAGGCCCATGACCGCAAAGGTTCCGATCAGGGATACCGGGATGGTCAGTGCCGGGATCAGGGTTGCCCGCCAGTCCTGGAGAAATACAAAAATGGTGAGAAAGACCAGAAGAATGGCAATGAGCAGTGTTTCAATGACCTCCCGGATGGAGGCTTTGACAAACATGGTGGTGTCAAAGGGGATCTGGTATTCGAGACCCTCAGGAAATGTCCGGCTGATTTCCGACATCTTTGCGCGGATTTTTTTTGCAAGGGTCAGCGCGTTTGCGCCGGGCAGCTGGGAGACACCCAGAAGGGCGGTGGGCGCGCCGGCCAGATGGCCGCTCAGGCCATAGCTCTGGGAACCCAGTTCGACCCGTGCGACATCCTTTATGCGGGTGATTCTGCCGCCGTCGCCGGTCTTTAAGATGATATTTTCAAACTGTTCGACATCCGCCAGCCGGCCCAGGGTGTTTACGGTGTACTGAAAATTCTGGCCCGGGGGCGCCGGCGGGGCACCGATCTGGCCGGCGGCCACCTGGACGTTCTGCTCCTGAATGGCGTTGATCACGTCTGTGGTCGTTAAGCTGCGCGCCTTCAGCTGGTAAGGATCGAGCCAAAACCGCATACTGTAGTCGCCTGCGCCGAATGCCTGGATATCTCCGACCCCATCGATCCGCGCCAGCTCGTCTTTGACGCGCAGGGTGGCGTAGTTGCTCAGATACAGTTCGTCAAATTCGTCGCCCGGAGAGGTCAGGGCCACCATCAGAACCATATTTGAGGAGACCTTTTTTGTGGTGACACCGATCCGTTTTACATCTTCGGGAAGTGAAGGGGTGGCAATGGCCACCCTGTTCTGGACAAGTACTGCGGCCATATTCGTATCGGTGCCGATGTCAAATGTGATGGTCAGTGAATAGGAGCCGGTGTTTGAACAGGTGCTGGACATATAGAGCATGCCCTCTACACCGTTAATTTCCTGCTCGATGGGGGCTGCCACGGTTTCTGCGACCACAGCGGCATTGGCGCCGGGATAGGCTGTGGACACCGAGATGGTGGGCGGGGAAATTTCAGGATACATGGCCACCGGAAGCGACAGGAGCGTTACCACCCCGGCTATGACGATGACAATGGAGACCACCGCGGCAAAGATCGGGCGGTTGATAAAAAAACGGCTCAGCATCTATCGGTTCCTCATGGTGCGCTTTTGACGAGTTTTGGAATCGGTTCCCGTTCTTTTTCCTTCTTTTTGTTGCCCTTCTTTTCAGCGGTCTTCGGGTTGACCTTCAGTCCCGGGTGGACCCGCTGGAGACCGACGGTAATCACCCGGTCATGGGCTGAAATTCCCGATCGGATCACCCGCATTCCGTCTATGTTTTCATCGATTTCAACGGTCCGGTACTCCACCGTGTTTTTCTCATTGACCGTTAAAAGATACCGGCCCCTCTGATCCGCCCCAAGGGCGCTGTCCGGTACCAGCAGGGCGTCTGTGGGCGGGCTCATGGGTACCTGAATCCGGACGAACAGCCCCGGCACAAATACGTGTTCCGAATTGTCAAATATCCCCCGGACCTGAATGGTGCCGGTCTCCGGGTCGACCCGGTTTTCGATGGAGTCGAGTTTGCCCTTGTACGGGTACCCCTTGTCGTGAAAAAGGCCCAGGTAAACGGCCTCGTCTTCATTTAAGGCCCTCGAGAGTCCTTTCCGGCGATTTTCCCGGTACTCAAGAATGTCCCGTTCGGTGACGTTAAAATAGACATATATCTTATCGTCGTTTACGATTGTGGCCAGCAGTGTTTTATCGCCGCTGGCCCCCACCAGGTTCCCGGCATCCACGAGGTTGCGACCGATCCGTCCGCTGATGGGTGCCTTTATCCGGGTGTAGGAAAGCTGCAGTTTCGCCTTTTCGATTTCAGCCTTGGCCGATTCGATGCCTGCCAGTGCCTTTTGTGCCTGGGCCCGGGCATCCATGACTTCGACCTCGCTGATGGCCCGGTCCATATAGGCGCTCTCTTTTCTTTTCAAAGTGGCCTTTGCCAGGTTGACGTCGGCTTTCTGGATCGAAAGTTCCGCCATGGCCGCATTCACATCCGCCCGATAGGTCCTCGGGTCGATGACAAAAAGAACGTCCCCCTTCTCCACCCGGGCGCTGTCGGTAAAATGGATGCTTTCAAGCTCCCCTTCCACCCGGGCTTTTATTTCCACGGACTCGACGGCTTCGGTGTTGCCGGTAAAATTTGCATAATTGACGACCTTTTTCTGAACCGGCTTCTGGACGGTCACCTCAGGGGGCGGGGGGGCGACAAATTTATTTTCCTCTTGTTTGCAGCCGGAAAAAAGGGCCAAAACCGCAAGCAGCAGCACCGGATGCAAAAGACGCCGAGAAAAAACATCATCCGGAAATTTTAAAATCATAACATGTCTCCTCGATAAAAGCCCAAGCCGTTAAGACCGGAATCAGACAGCCCGGGGTGCTGATTTGCTTTTTCACATCTTTGCCGGTTTTGGCGATGGGTTCGGTTTCTTTGCCGTTTCCGGCAAAGATGCAGGCGGATTCCAGCCGCCGCCCAGGGCCTTGTAAAGATTTACTAGATTCTGAGCGGCCTGTCCCTTGGATGCGGCCACCTCATTTTCAATGCTGAACAGGGAGCGCTGGGAATCGAGAACGTCCTGAAAATCCAAAAGGCCGTCTTTGTATAGTTTTGTAGAAAGCCTCAGGGCCCGCCGGGCCGCATCTGCTGAACGCATCTGTGCCTCAAACTCCATCCGCTGCTCCACAACGGCCGTCATGGCGTTTTCAGCCTCTTTCAATGCATTCAAAACGGCCTGCTCATAAGCCAGCAGGGACTGCTCGGTGCGGGCATCCTCGACCTTTATCCGGTTGCGGATGCGGCTGCCGTCAAGGATATTCCATTTTAAAGACGGGCCAAAGGTGTAAAATGAGCTGGAACCGGTGAGCAGATCGCCGGCACTGATCGATGTGAGCCCGAGGGTGCCGACCAGGGAAAAACTCGGATACAGATCCGCTGTGGCCAGGCCGATCCGGGCGGTCTGGGCGGCCAGCTCCCTTTCTGCCCGGCGGATGTCCGGACGCTGGCGAAGCAGGTCCGCGGGAACCCCCACGGCCACTTTTACCGGGGGAATCGGAATGGCCTTTTGGACTCTGAGGGTATCGTGGAATGTCCCCGGCGGTTTACCGAGCAGCACCCCGATGTTGTTAATGGCCTGGGCCAGATCGCTTCTCAGCGGCGGGACTTCGGCCTCCGAACTCGCCAGCACCCGTTCTGCCTGGGCCACATCCAAAGCAGCGGCCAGTCCGTGTTTGAATTTGCTCTGGGTGAGTTCCAGAACCTCTCTTTGGGATTTTATGTTGCCCTTTGAGGCGGTCAGGCGTGCCTGAAAGGTCCGGATCGAAAGATAGGCCCGGGCCACTTCGGAATACATGGTGATCATCACATCGATACGGTCTTCTTCAGACGCCTGGTAATCGCCTGTTGCCGCTTCGATGGACCGGCTGATGCGGCCGAAAAGATCGATCTCCCAGCTCGCATCCAGACCGATGGAATACGTGATTCCCGTCGTCCCTTCACCGGCCCCTATATTTCCGCTGGTCTTTGCATGGGTTCCGGTTCCCACCGCATCGATAAGCGGGATCTTCTCACCGGTGGCGACCGCCAGCTGCGCCCGGGCCTCTTTTACCCGGGCCACGGCCACCCGCAGGTCCAGGTTGCTCTTTTCCGCCTGTGAAATAAACCGGTCCAGCATGGGATCGTTGAACAGGGTCCACCATTTCTGGATCTCGATCGGGGTGGGGATCAGGGCCGGATCCGGGGGCCGGTGCCAGGTTTCCGGTATCTCGGTATCGGGGTTGTCGTAGTTCGGGCCCACCGGCGGGACAAGACTTCTGTACTTTTCACATCCACTAAAAATAAAGAAAATGAATAGATTAAAGATCAGGTAAACGGCGATGTTCGTTTTCTTCATTCTTTTTTCTTGAAAATTAATGATGGTGACACCTTACCCATCGGTTTTTACATAACTGGCCCGGAATACATATCGATCAACCTATTGATCGGATCTATCCGGTGAAAGCTTTATTCGCCTGATTGCCCTGGAGAAATGTTTATGATTATCGGCCAAAACGGTCTGTATCCGATCGGATATCGAATTCTGTTCCTGGAAGCTGTGCCGTCATCGGGACGGGTATTGCCGCATTTAAATTAACCTTTTGATAATTCAGAAAATTTTTATCAAATCCAGAACATCGGGTCAAGCAGTATTCTGGTGCCGATGAAAACGCTCCGGGATTCGGTCACCCGGGCCCCTGGATTTATACCTTGCAAAAAGGGTGCATTATCCGATAATGCTTCCGGGCTGAAGACGCCGGGCCGGAAACTTCCGGACGGCGGCAAGACACGGATAAACGGAGAGAGACGTGGAGATCGAATACATTGCAATCCCCCTGATCGGCCTGTTGGCCTTTTTTGTAAAGGGGATCATCGGTGCCGGGACCACCGCGGTCATGGTGTCCTTGTCCTCCCTTTTTCTCGACCCGAAATCGACGGTGGTGCTCTCTTCCTTTGTAAACATGTTCGGTGGATTCATGATGCTCCGCATGGACCCGTTAAGGCTCCGGACCGCCTACTGGCTCCCCATTGCGGCAATGATGACGGTGGGATCGATTATGGGGGCTGCGCTGCTGAAAATCGTACCCGGTGATACCTTTAAAACGGTTCTGGGGCTCACCTTCTTTTTATCCTCGTGGTGGTTTCTGCTTCGGGCTTCCGAGAAGACCCGGAACACGGGTGCCCCCCCCGGTGCCGCCGGCGGAAAAGATCTCGGTGTGGGGACGTTTGCCGGGTTCTGCGGCGGGTTTATCGGGATCAATTCACCGCCCCTGGTGCTCTATTTCGGGCGGCGGCTCAACAAGCGGAATTTAAGGCAGCTGCTGGTGATCATTTTTATTCCGGCTGCTTTTTCACAGACCGCGACGTTTGCCGTAAACGGACTGCTCACCCCAAAGATCATCTTTCTGGGGCTACTGACCCTGCCCACCCTTTATCTGGGAATCCGCCTGGGCAACCGGACATTTGAATCGGTTTCAGATGCCTGGTTCCGCCGGCTGATGGGTATTCTGCTGATCGTTCTTTCCATCCGGATGCTGCTGTAGACCGCGTTGACGAAGAGTTTTTTTTCTTCAGTTCACCATGGGAGTAACCCATGGCATCGAAAAATCTGGAAAAGGCAGGGATGTTACGGGTCAATCCTTCGTCAAATACCTCCCCTTTCAAATAGCTACGTATACTGGCTTTCAAGGCCTTTTGATAAATGACATTTTGGAATATACCTCCGAAAAAGCATAACTATACTGGAGTGTGCTCCGAAAAAGTTAAGCGTGTCGCTATGGTTCTGTGATACCCGTATTTTTGATGGATTTGTAAAAAGTCGGAAACACCCTCTTTCCGTCATTCCGGCGAAAGCCGGAATCCAGTAAAAACGGACAGTTAAAACCCTTCTGGACCCCGGTTTTCACCGGGGAGACGACTTTTTACGAGACTGTCATTTTTAATTTTTCAATAAGTTTGATAATACACGATCAGGGATGTATGTTATCAATAATTCCACGGCTAAATACAGCGTCCGTATTGTTTCATCAGGCCGAACGCCACCAATAATCTCTTTTAAAAAATTCGATTTGTTTCCAGAGCAGAAGGTGTGGTGAAATGGGAATCCGATGTATTCCAAAGACAAAATGTCTTCTTTCATCGAAAGTGGTTTGTCTGAAGGCAGTCCATCTCATAGTGATACTTCTAATAATTGCGTCCGGCGGCTGCTCCGATAAGGACAGAGACACCGCCCCGGAACCTTACGAGAAAATTACCCTGGCCATACCCGCTCCCGATTACCCGCTTTTTCTTGCATTGATCCTATTGGCAAAAGAGGAGGGCTTTTTTAAAGAATATGGACTCGATGTGGTCAATAAATTATACCCCCATGGTGTCACCAGCCTGAAGGCCCTCCAAACGGGGGAAGTGGATATGGCGGTCGGCGCGGAATTTCCCTTTGTAAAGCAGAGTCTGGGAGGCAGTAAAATGAAAATCATTGCCTCTGTTTCACAGGTCGATGTGTTGGAACTCATTGCCAGAAAGGACAGCGGTATATCAAAACCCTCTGATTTGAGAGGCAAACGAGTGGCCCTCATCAAAGGATCACAACTCGAATTCTGCCTGGACAGGTTTATTATCAGATACCGATTAAATTTAAAGGACATCGAAATATTGGACCTTCCTCCCCCCGGTATTGAAAAATCGATCCTGGAAGGCGCCGCCGATGCCATTGTGTTTCGCGAACCGATGAGCAGTAGAGTCAAGACCGGACTGGGTGAAAATTGGATAAGCTGGTGGATACAGGAACAACGGAAGCTGTTCTGGATTATCGCCTGCAACGATGCATATGTCGTTAAGCATCCGAAAACCATAAAGCGGTTTTTACGGGCAATCAGAAAGGCGGAGCTGTTTTTCTTAAAGAGTCCTCAGAAGGCGATTGACATCATTATTAAAAGAGGGATTTTAGAACCGAAACAATTCAGTCGAATGCTGCCCAAAATCGAGTACAGGCTTTCTCTTGACAAGGCGTTGCTTATCGCAATGGAAGACGAGGTGAGATGGCATATCAAAAACCGATATACCGAGGCGAAAAGGGTTCCCAATTATCTGGACAGGATATATTTTGATGCCTTGGAGTCTGTGAATCCGGATGCTGTAAATATTATCCATTAGGGATCACGAAATGAAAATCAGTACAAAACTGAGAATCGGCTATATCTTCTCTGCAATTATCGTTATCCTTGCCGGTGTATTCATATACTCTTCATTCCAACAGATGCTCATCAAGGGCAGGGAGCTTAATTTGACTTCGTAACATTAGATTTTGTGTTTCTTTGATGTGAAAAGTATTTTTTGACAACGCGTATGTGACTCAATAGCCTTCTGGCGCTGAATATGTCGCTGCTCCAATTGCAATATGACTT
>Ga0233437_1004139_pt1 | contig 17629 bp, 33 predicted proteins | sample SI_122_August201_FD_182714 | JGI IMG/M metagenome (GOLD analysis project Ga0233437, IMG submission 182714) | Seawater microbial communities from Saanich Inlet, British Columbia, Canada - SI_122_August2016_200_MG | ecosystem: Environmental > Aquatic > Marine > Inlet | place: Canada: British...
CCTTAGGCCACCAGTTAGCACGTTCAACTGCAGTGAGTCCAGACCCACAACTAAACAACAGTTCAGAGTCAGGCATCTTACAAACAAAACTACCAAGTGAATCCTTAAACTCACCATCTTGTGTTTGCTCCTGGTTGTAATCAACTACCTCGCACGTCATTATGTTCATAGGTTTCCACTTCATCAACATAGTACATTTCTGTTTCTCCTGATATATGTTGTGAACATTCCTAATGATAGTACCTTCATACCCATCCTTCAATGCCTGTATGTGCATCATCTCCAGGTCAGCGAAGTTGGTGATTGCATAGGTCGGCACCACCTGTATGTTTGCCATAGGCATAACTATCGCATTGAGGTATGATAGGAAATCAGTGCGTTTGTGTTGAGGTGTGTATGTGTCTATCATATCAAATATAAGGTATGATATTGATAGGTGTTCAGGCGCACTGTACTGCCGTCTACACCATCCATCAGTAGTTTGGTGGTGTTGACCATGAAGGTAAAGTTCACCATCGAAGTGATGGTAAAAGGCACCCGTTGTCTGTATCACCTTCTTAGCGACAAGCCCCATCTGCATGTTGATATGTTCCATGCTTTTGATCTCAGCAGCACTGCTACTATACAACGTAGCCTTACCATCGGGATAACCTTTAACCCTACAACGATTACCATTGATCTTCGGTTGGACAAGAACAAAGCCATCTTCCTTTATCCAACTATCAAACCGCTTACGGGTGAATAGTACAGGTGTCATTATACCAGTACGTGCCATTACCTTTTCCTCCAGTCAGTGGATAGGATGAAAAAGAAGAATGCCATGAAGGCACAGACACCTGCAAGAGGATAATCACCCAACGCAACTGCAGCGCCTAGTGCGAAGATACAAAGGAGAACTGCGAGGGCTGATAGCTCAGGCACACGCTCATTCTTCTTCCTCATGGCTTATCAACATCTGTCAATGTTTGTTTAGGCATGACTTTACGTAAGTCAGGCCAAGGGAAATCTTTTGGCATCTGATTGCGCATTTCAGCTATTAGTGCAGATGTGGTATCCTTCAGATCGAGGAGGCGATTCATAGTTGCAACCGCTGATTTCTGTACACCCTTATCTTCAAAGGTTTTCTCTCTTGTCTCCTTAACGAAGATCATGTGATGATGTTGCATATCACGAGTGTGATTCTTGATATAGGCAAATGCGACTTTAAAGCCGAACTCCCTTATGTCCTTCCTGACTTGTGTAATCTTACCTTGTCTAGGCATTGTTGCCTCCTACGTTGTGCACCTGAGGTGCTGTTAGTGGAGTGGAAAGGAGTCGAACCCTTCATGGAAGCCCTTAACAGACGCATAGTGGGGAGGACTATGTGCCTGTGTTACTCACCCCATGTTTGTATATGTACAGAAAAACATGGAAGTTTAAAAAGAGAGGGACACAGACTACATGTCCCTCGCTTGATGAGTGCTAATAGATGGTGAATTATCCCATCAGTTCTTGAAGAGCGGCTTCCTTCTCTTCGTCCGTCATTGTGGCGAACTTCCGTTTCAGGGCAACCATAGGATCTACGGCTTGTGCCTTCAAGGCCTCGCCAGGTTTCCAACCAGTAGCGATTGCTTGAATCTCTTCATCCGTTTTACCAGCTTTGGCATAACGTCTCATTGCACCCTGCAACGTGACTGTACTGGCTCCAACGAACTTATCGTAGACGACTTTCTCTCCGAACAGTTCAACTGCAGATGCAAGGTCAGCACCGAAATCATAAATCACACTTACAATTCGGCTCTCTTCATTACCGAGGTCTGCCTTGGCAGTAATAAGACCTGCTGGTTTTTCTGCTACTTCTACTTCTGGTGTTTCTTCATTCTTAGACATTTAAGTCTCCTTTTCTATGTCTCACGTGAGACGTTTTTTGTAGGCAGTGCCTACTGACGTTTATCTTAATTTACCGAAACTCTTCTCATATTGTATGATGAAGTTGAGTTGCACAGGATAGGCAACACGCTTGAGTGCGCCCGCTGCAGAGGGTTCAATCTTCTCATACTTAGCAATGAACTTACTGATACGTTGGAGGTCCTGTGGTAGTTTGTTTTGTGAAGGTATTGTAATAGGCGCAACTTTAATATCCTTTTTCATTTATGATACTTCCCTTTGATTGCCGTTCAATATAATATGAAATATACCAATATGCAACAATTATTTTTGTTAGTTGGTTTTTTGCCTAATCACAAATTCACGCAGTATATCTGGGAAACGTGAGCTTACTCGTCTTTAGCACCTCCAGTGCCATAAGCCTCAGATCTTCATCTCCACATTCAGCCACATGATTTATGAATTCTATATGAAGATCATCTTCCATACTATGCGCAACTTCATAATCACTTTGAGTATCTTTGATAGCTTGGATGCTATCTTTTATTTCTTTAAGCTTCATATCTTATTCCTTTCAATACACTCCTCACAACGTGATGCCATACCAGATGTTGCCATCATAGCTGCAAGCATATAACCAAACGCAAAGCCAACACCTATGAAAGCACCTAATACTGACCAATGTAATTCGATAGTCATGATACTGTCTGATCTAATTCAATGATACCATTATAGATTTCAACTGATGACCTATTACATGAATCCCAGACCTGACCAAGTAGAGCTGGGTCACTATGATATACAATAGTACCTTCAACCTTATCATCCCTTACAGCAGTAACTAAAAGTACAGTTTGTGATGCTTTATATTGAACAAGCCTTCCAACTCTAATACCATCAGATAATACTATTTTAGTATCGTGTCTTTTTGAACGTAACATATCATTTCTCCTTCGTTGAATTTTTGGACGTAGCACTCTCACTCTGCAACATACTCATTGCATCGTCTGCTTTCTCCTTAGTATCATCGGGCATGGCTAGGTGTCCTGCGATCTTACTCATGCTCTCTTTAGTCCTGCGTTGTAAACGATAGTATGTATTGATATATGTTAGGGCTTCTTCATAATCCATAGTTTGAAGCGCCTTCCCATTACTATACAGTACCTCACTGAAGTCAACTGCAATTTGACCTAGCAACCCCGATAGGGTATTTATCATTACACCTCCTGCACGATAGTACTGTGCAATACTTGCAAGGCGGGCTACATCTATGCGTGACTCAACAACTATAGTTGTACTACTTTCTCCTCTAGGCAATTACATACCTCCTTTCAATAGGGCTATTGCCTTCTTAATGTCAATGTCAGACATCTTCTTAACAAGCCCTTTGACCAAACGTTTAGTCCGTGCTTCCTGCACAGGTGTTATATAGGTTATCAAATAGTGACAGTAAGGACACCTGTATCTTTGCATTTCCTTTATCTTATCCCTATTGTCAAGTGTTACATGGCAGATGGGACATACTGTTGGGTGTCCTGCTGCCTTAGGTGCTGCCATTATCTACCTCCCATCATCATTTCATCTTCTACATCAACGAGGGTTACTGCAGTGCGTAGATTCCATCCTGTGTTCGCACGCTTTATAATAGCAAGGAGACTATCAGCCGTGTGTATCACTTGGCGGAGTTCCTGCAGCTTACCCTCATCGAAATTAATCCTCTCATCATATCCTTGTTTGAATCCAGTAGTGAAGGAGATCCAAGACAGCACGCCTGAAAGGACAAGGTAAAGAACGCACCGCCTTAGGTTGGGTCTCCAAATAATTGTTAATGGTCTAAGGATTTTGAAAGGTCTTCTACGACGTTCCATATAAGCCTCATTTGCTGATGCGTATAGTTTAGGTGGAGTATCCAGTTGTGAAAGTTCTCCCAACTATATAACTCAGGGTTGTTAGCTATATACAATATGTACTGTACTGCATGAATCTGTGGTCGGCTAAAGGGATGGACGCTCATAGGAGTCCTTCCTTCCGTGCTTGCTGTACCAGTGTACCATGCACACCATTGAGGCGCTTGATCTTCATGCTATGTTTTGCATATCCACCTATGCGTGTCTTACTGCGAGCTCCATCGGTTGCATCTAGGTGAACCCGCTTATGTCCTGCCTTGTGTAGTAAGCCAATGACTGCCATGATGCGGTCTTGAAGGTCGGTGCCTTTTCGGTCCTTTGGTGTCCAAGCTCGTCCGCCAGTACTACCTAGCCCATCCATCATCACTCGTGAGCGCCTTGTGATACGAGACATGAACTTCTCATTGCGTGTCTTACGTGAATCACGTTTGTTAACTTTGTTGTCTGCATAACAGAAGCGCTTACTTCCATCTGCGTTGGTTCCATTAGTTACCATTGCGTTACTATACATTAGGGTTGTCTCACTTTCTTTCTTATTGATACTTGTGTTTGATTGAACGCACCTTTTGCTGTTGCAACTGTACTGCTTGTCAGCCTACGTTCAGTATATATTAGTTTAGCAAATGCCTTATCTCTCCATTCCATGTAATAGCTATATGCTGTTGCATAGTCAGGGCGCCTTATGAAGTGTATGGATTTACCTTTGTGATTAGTCCATGTTACCTCATACCATATCCTACTCATGCCTTCATTTGAGTATTGATATGATCTATTCGATTAGATGCCCACTCACTGAAGTCAAGTGCAATCTCATCAAATGATTCATCGAAAGGATAGTCCTTATCAAGGAGTTCATTGTCCCAATGTTCGGATAGTTTGAGTAACGCGGTTGATGCCTTTGCAAGGAGTGTTTGTAATTCTATCAACCTAAGGTCATGACGGAGTTCATCGTTACGTTTAGCTATGCCGTCAAGTTCATCAAGTTCATTCTCATCACGCAACATGTCTTGTTCGTTCTGTTCAAGGTCGTTCATGTTATAACCTCCTCTAATGTTCCCATGTAGTTGAACCCGCCATACTGTAGGCGCCCGTGAACAACCTTTAGTTCAAGGTCGGATTCCATCTCATACATGTTTGTTATGTTCATTAAACTTTCGAGAGCTGATGATAGTGTTGGTTCCTCAGCCGTGTCAACAATCTCATTCGCCTCTTCAGCGAGTTCAACTACTTTAACCAGATACATAGCATTTACCCCTTCTTATCTCATCCCAACCATTACATTTAGCAGTTGGGTGACGTTCAATGTAATTATCTATGTGAAGCCAATCGGTAGGTGATAATGACTCCCACCATTCTGTTCCATCATCAAGGTAATCAACTTCACTGATGTGTCTACCATCCGTTATATCGAAGGTATCATCAATGTTAGTTGGATATGTCATACCATTAACCCTGTCAAAGGTATGACCAACTGATTTGAGTTGTACGTGACGTTTAGGTGCTGTCATGATTGTCCTTTCATTTGTTATCAAATAACTTGTTAGCTAACTTACGATGATCTGCTGTATTCATCGTCATGTTATTATTAGCAATCCATGAGTATACACTGATGTACCAAGTTAATATACTTATGACATCTTCATGCGTGTATGTTTCTTGTGATTTCACACCGCATGTACCTAGTGTGTCCTTTAGAAATGTTACCATAACATAGTCCTTTCATTATGATGCTTCGTTTAAATTTTCAACATAGGTTTTCTCAATACAACAGCCTTAACGCCACCTCTGCCCATGCAATTACAAGTTGCAATCATTGCATTGGTTAATAGCTCTAAACTCCATGCACACGCCTTAGGCATAGCCCGTTCCATCAATAACTGATGAATGAAGTGTGCATCTTCCATGTCATCTGTTTTGATACGTGCGATGATAGTATCATTGCGGTTGTGTGATGTTATTAGGTACATATGATATTGTCCTTTCATTATGTATTAATAAGGTGGGCACGATGTACCGTTACCCACCTCTGTTTACCTTCCGTTATTTCGGTTGATTGGTGTAGAAGTCATTGCCCGTTGCATCTTCAACGGATTCAATGTGCATCGTTACCATTAGCTTGTCATGGTTGTTCAACTTTTCAAACCATTCACCATCACGTTCGATGTGTGCAAGGTCAATAGCTGAACCCTTTGATGTATCGGGTCGTCCATGTGCATCAGCTGGATAGATACAATTATCACCCACGTTGAGAAATGACCCAACACTATCCAATAGAACCATTGATGTTCCGATGGTCATTACAAGCTCACGATAATCTTTCCATATCATCATGTCATGTTCATTGGTACGTGATAACTCTTCATCTAGCATGATTGAATCAAACCAGATGTCAAATGTACGACGTGATGCAACTCCACATTCAATGTAGAACGCACCTGCATAAGCGATGGATGGGCAATCATCTTTGAAACCCACATCCTTATGGTGCGTAATCACAGAGATTGCGCGCATTGTTGTTTCGTTCATAAAGCATCTCCTTTTGTTCGTTCACACGTTACGTTGTTGCAACGTGTTAGTTCCCATACACGCAATCAAGAATGTATGGGCATGGACAACATTAGTTGTTGTTGACGTTTTCAATGAAGAATGATGCGTGTATTGTTGAATCTTCCATGTGCATTGATGGATGGTCAACAACATCAATCAAATAGTATTGACGTTTGGTAACTCCATTTGCCATGAACGTAACCAACGTTTCACGAGAGTTGCCCGTGTTATCCGTTTCAATGTCCATAGACAAATCACCATCATCCGTGAATGATAGGTTGATGCGTGACTTCTGCGGTATGTCATGTGCCGTTGTGTAATGGTGTGCAGCTATTTTGGTACATTCACATAAAGGTGGTTTATCGTATTGCGTTTTGTACAAGAATGCAATCTCTGGGCAACGTTCCGCATCAATGTTCATTTGTCCCAAGGTATACATAACTTCATCGTTGTTCATGCGTACGTGTGAATCTTCCAACCATTGACATATTGCATCATCCGTTTGTAGATTCCATTTGATGCCGTTTGAATCAATAGTTTCATCAATGATTGTATCTGGCGTCAAACCGTTGTTGTTTGTATCTTTCGCATGTGGTTTCATGATTTTGTCCTTTCATCATGTTTGTTTGTTTTGTTTAGCTTCTAAGCGACGACGTTTCATCAACGCATCGTATTTAGATTTGGCATGGTAATAGATTGATATGACATTCATATCATACATCTCTTGCGTTGTCATGTTATTGACGTGTTCGATTGATAGATTGTGATGCCGCGCAAATCGTTCACGTACACTAGGTTTATCCATGAGGTGTTGTTGTGTGTTATGCATTAGCTATTATGTCATTATGACGTGTTGCACAACGTTTCAACGCATCCCGCACCTCACATTGAATGTCATTACATATGCAAGTATGACATGCCGTAACAACATAGATATCATCATCATTGACGTTGTTATCGGATAGCTGTGCGTGTTGTTGTTGGATAACATTATCCGCACATTCAATCATTGTATCTTGTTGGGTTATGTTCATGTTATTGTCCTTTCATACATGAGTTAGGTGCGACGTGCGTAATAGTTGACGTCGCCTTTGATACCGTTCAATATAAACAACAATCATGCCATATGCAATAAAAAAATGCAATAGTTATACGATGACCTATGGAGTGAATTGTGGGAGTTGTGAGTAAGGAGTAGGAGTTCTTACCCTGTTTTTGAATGTTGTGGACGAAGCATTGAATTGTGATAGTTATTGTTTAGGTTTGTAGTTATTATTTATCTTTCATTTATATATTTTTTTTTAAAGAGAACCCCAACAAACAAACTAACATTTCATGCTCCTGCGTCCCTAACATTCAAATATGGGGTGACATCTCCTATTCCCTTCACCCAACATATTTGTAAACGCCCATGCTATGTTGATAAATTCAACGAAGCAACATTGAATAGGTGCACCATATGCACACAAAGATTAAATAGGAGTGTAGTTGATAAGTGGCACCATATGCGTACATAGATATAATAGGTGCACGTTTGGACATAAAAAAACCAACACGATTAAATGTTGGTTCATTGTTTTTGCAACATGGGGCGGTTAATGTATTGTTATGTTATTGTGCGGAAACGATTGTTTTTAACATTTCAACGGGAACGTTGAATGTATCGGCATGTTGTTCCCATGTTTCATCGTTGTATGGTGTTTCGTTGTTTTCACGTTTGAAACGTTGCAACATTTCCGATGGTGTTTCATGTATTGTTGCATGTGATACCGAACCAACGACCACACGTTCGGTTGTTGGTATGTTTTTGTTTTTGCGGTACAACGTTTGACGACCAATACACAATGATGACATTTCACGTTGTATGTGGGATTGTAATGATTGACGTTCGAACGTGAATTCGATGGTTGTTGTTTTCGGTTCCGAATACACCGCGTCATTGGTTTTCAACGATCCCGATATAATGTATTTCGTTGTACATTGGTGTTTTAATACAATGTTGCCAATGGTTGTTGTTAATGCGGTTACGTCCATTGGTGGCGTTGTTTTTGATGTTTTGACGTTTTTATCATTCATGTTTTGTCCATTTCATGTTTGCCCCATGTTGTCAAAAAACATTTGCGTGACGCATGTATCCCAAACGTACACGTTGTTCGTGATGAACGTCCGAATATACATTACAACATTGACACAATGCAACATAAATAAACATGATACATGATATATATTGGTAGCTATGACATATGTCACATGGCACGTTGCATGGCACGTTGTTTGAATGTTGCACGTATTACATTGACGCATTGACATACGTCTATATGAACGGGCGGGTACGGGGGATTGAATCCATGTGGTGGTGGCAGAGGGAGTTGTACAAATCGCACCAACTTTTACATTTGTCATTTCACAAATATCAAACAAGTTACAACACCACCATAATACACATACTGTAAGTGTGAATTTTTTTTTAAAATAATATCTCATGTGGTATGATAGTATCATATAAATGCTTCGTCCAATTTTTCAACGCAGCAACACATATCAATAGTTATACCTATCATACTGCCTGACCTTTATAGCTAATACATGTGTACGATTTGCATGTTATTGTGTTGTTTACCCTTGTATAATTGTTATATTAAGTCAGAAATGGAGTTAATATGTCAGGTATAGCAGGACGTTCAGGTCGACACCCTTTACCTTCCAATGAACGGAAGTATGAGATTGGTCACCTGTATGCAATAAATAAAGAGATACTCCGTAGGTTAGCGATTGGTCAAAAACCTAAGGACATTGCATCTGCCCTCGGCATAGCCAGGCAGACAGTGAGTAACACAGCTAACAGTGAATTAGGTCGCGCTCATATGAGTGTATTACAGGTTGCACGAGATGCAAATTCTGTTGATATCAGCAGAGCCATACTTGAGACTACGCCAGAATCACTGGCCATATTGCAAGAGATTCAAAGTAACGAAGATACACCACGCGCACTCAAAGCGAGTGTAGCATTCGGCATCCTTGATCGTGCAGGCTATGGCAAAACGAAGAAGACAGTTGTCGATATTCATGGTGATGGTGGAGCGCTTGTAACAGAGAAGATGGTAGAAGAAATGAAAGTTCGTGCAATCAAGGAAGGTAAGATGATACGCCCTCCTTCAATGGATGATCTAGATGTAGAGGATGCAGTTATCGTCACTCCATCACAGGAGGCAGCTAATGGCTGATTTTCAAGAAGCATATGATATCCTTTACACTCATGAAGGTGACTATGCTAATGACCCTGATGATTACGGTGGGGAAACCTACAAGGGTGTTAGCAGAAGGTATCAGACAACCTGGAAGGGTTGGACCATCATAGATGAACTTAAGCGCAAACATGAAGAAGGTTTCATTTCATACCTCGCAACTAATGAGGACCTACAAGAAGCCGTTCATGATATATATAGGAAAAGATTTTGGAACAAGTTCTGGGGTGACCGTATCACAGAACAGATTGTCGCAACAGAGATGTTTGATGTGGCAGTCAACCTTGGCGTAAACAGAAGTGTAAGGTTTATGCAGAAAGCCCTCAACGCACTGTCTAAGGATGGTAGGTTGTGGAGCCGATTGAAGAAGGATGGGCGTTTTGGCCCTAAGACGTTCAACAGTCTGCAAGAGTGTCTGAGTAATGACGACGCTGGTTATCTTGTTAGATGTATTAATTTATATCAAGGTAATCATTATCTACATCAAACGGAAAAGCGGCCAAGTCAGAGTAAGTTCCTGCGTGGTTGGCTTAAGCGTGTTGATATAGATAAAGATTACATGAACTAAGGAGACATTATGTCTGGAAGAAATGAAATACTTATAACAGGTGGATTTGTATCAACAGATGCACCGACACAACATGCAGTCAGTACAGATGCCGCTAAGTCATTACTTGCAGCTCATATGTACAGAGATGGCGTTAGTGAGGGTCAGGCAGTTGGTATGCTCATCACCATTGAAACAGCCGCCATTCGTGTAGGCTTCGGTGTAGCGCCAGTAAGGGCAACACCGTTAGGTCACCCTGTTCAGCCAAACACAGAACCTATTGTATTGAACAGTTGGGCACAGATCAAAAACTTTCAATACCAAAGTGAAGTTCTTGCAACACCTGCTGACCTTAACATCACACCATTCTTTGATTAAGGAGATGTATAATGCCTATACCTAGTGCAAGTCCAGTACCAAAACTTCCAGGGAATGTCGCTGCACCTTCGTTGAGTCAGGGTTATCTTGATTTCCTAATGCAAGCACAGCCCGCATCTCCTGTTGCAGGTAGTGTTAGGATATATTATGATAGTGATGGCATCAAGCATGTTATCAATTCTGCAGGAGAGGATATTACCAATCTTGCAGTTACACAAGAGTCTGCCTTTGGCGGCAGTGTAGGTGTGACATCTGATGTGCAAGGTCCTATGTTATTGATAGAGCTACTTGCCCGAACCTTTGATAAGAATGTTCTGTTGAGGGATGGGGACAACATAACATTAACCAATTCCTTTGTTAGTCATGGTGATGTGATACCTGTAAGCGATAAATATTTGCGCGTCATAAGGAATCTTGGAGGCTCTGGAAGCATTAAAATCGGGTCAACAAGTAGTTTGAATGATACTGGGTCAACAGAGGAATTTACTTGGGCTTCAGATGGCGACCTTATCCACACTTTGTTGGATGCTAATATTTCTACGGCAGTCACAGCATTGAGCTTGGCGCGTAGTGTTGCAGATGGTCAAGTTGATATATCGGCTTTCAACCTAACCTCCCTCGGCCTCCTCACAACCTCCCAAGCCCTCATGGTTAATTCACTTGCAACAGCCTATGGATGGACGCTGACTGGTACGGTAGACACAACTACCGCATGGAGCGCAATCGCTACATGGATGGCAACTTCGGGCGATAGGGATGAGTTCTTCGCAATTGTTATCCCAAGTCACGTTAGCTCAATGGAACCCTCGATTGTATCAGAGGTGGTTAATCGGGGTGGGAATCTGGCTTATCCACAAGACATGACATTGTCTGGATGGTCAGCAACAGGCAGTGCAACCATTGAGGGACACAACACATTCTCTATTCTATCCTCAAACCAAGGTGCAATATTGGATTTCATCCCTGCTGTGGCAGGGGAAACATTCTCTTATTCTGTTTTATTTGGCAGTGGTGCAGGGAATGTCAGATTGCGCCTTCTATGGTATGACATCAATGGTGATGCAGTAGGGACTTTCATTGATAGTGCATACCAGTCACCTGCAACTTCTGTTTCCATTTTAAATGAAGAAGCACCAACCAATGCTGTCATTGCAAAACTTTACATGCAAGGAAATACAGCAGGTGACTATCAAGTTGAATATATTCAGTTCAACCAAGGCTCAACCGCCAATGACTATGCTACTCCCTTAAATAGCCCCTTCACTCTTGGCTCACGTTCTGAGAATCAACTAAGGAATGGGAACGGGGAAGAGGATATTCAGGCGTGGTCAATAGGAGATAGTGCAACTGAATTTTCATATGATGGCACTGACTTTGTTCTGAATAATGGAGATGCTACACAAGCGTTTGTCAATAGTGCTGAAATAGCACCAACTGATGTAACAGTTTATATAAATGTTACAGACATAGCCGAGACAGAAGTGAGTTTTCAGGTTTTTGTTGATGCCCAAAATGATGCCACCCCAAGTGGATGGACATGGGATGGGACAAATCTAAAATACTATTATGTTACAACTGGAGTCGAAGAAATATCTCAATTTTTTACTGGCGTGAAGAAGGTAAGGGTTGTTAATGCTGATTCTACTCTTAACGACACATCTAAATTCCGTGAAGTCCAGCTAATCAAAGGCGAATACACACTCGCCCAACTCCAAGCAAAGGGCTATGTATCATACGAGCCTATCTTTCTGCTATCTTCTGTAGCAAATGATGGACTCTCAACTGTTGCCGATAGAATATACGGACAGGGCGACCAGATATGGTTGGAGAAGAATGTTAGTACGAGGTTGACACGGACTCCTGATTTGAACAACTTAATCCCTGACCCTGAGAATCAGAATTTTGATGGTGGGACAATAGGTGATTGGCTTGTAAGTGCTGATGGTGCTGGAACTTGCGCCTATAACACAGATGCTATTGGTGGTAATGACAAACAAGGACTGCTTACCAGTAGTGGTGATACGTATCTCTTTGGCGCACTATCTACAACAAGTTTAATTACTCTTGTGGAAGGCAAGGAGTATCTACTTAAAGCTGATGTGTACGTTCCTGCTGGCAACACACTAAAAGATGTCAGGTTATGGCTTGCCAATATTGACTATGTTGCCATCAATCAGGTATCAGAAACAATCGCAGGAGATACTTGGGTATCATTGGTGTATCACGTTAGAATCACAGGTTCAGATGTATCGGGAAACCTTGCCGTTGGATTCTATGGCGACCCTGCTGATGCAGACAAATTATATTATGATAACGTCAGAGTCCAAGAAGTCGGCTTCGAGTATGGCGACCTTGAGATTGATACGACTGAGCTGGTTACAAACGGTGACATGTCAAGTTCTACAGGTTGGACATTCAATGGTGGCTGGTCATATGATGCAGGCAATAGTGAAGCAGATTTTGATGATGCAACAACAGGTTATATATCAAGGGCAGACATCAATATTGTTGAAGGAAATCGATATAGGATTCAGTTTACAATTAAAAATTGTGCGACTACAGGGGCACTGTTGTTGAATGACACAAACAATGATGTATTGTTTGAAGGTAGTTGGGATAGTTATAAGACAATAGAAAACGGAACTTACGTTTTTGACTATCTTGCAACACACACACCTGTTGGTGCAACCCGTTTTTGGTCACATAGTGGTGTATCAGCAGACACATTTTCTATTACAGATATTTCAATTACCGTATTCAACATCCAAGAAAATCTAAGTCCCAACTTGGAAGATATTAGCGAGTTTGCAAGTGGTTCATTACAGCAACCTGCATCACAAGGTATCAATCATACTATCATTGATAATATCATGCTTGTATCAGTAACACACTATCTTGGTCTTGGTGCATATCATAAGGCTATTGAGAGTGAGATTCAGGCTAAACTGAATGTAGCTGATAGTACAACTGTTTACCGTCTGCGCCTGACAACTGTGACAACAGGCCTTGCTAATGATCAGGTATACTTTTTTGCCTTTAGTGATATAGATGGATTCCCTGACTATATCCCAGGCTGTACCCTTGTTGAACTTGTATTGAAAGATGCTGATGTTGATAGCTATGTAATATATGACAACGGTATACTTGTAACAGCGGGAGCAGCAGCGCCTGCAGCAGCTGATGTCCTTGTTGATCTTAAGATCGCAAGAAGTGATGCACTTGTAATTAAAACTATTGATCTAAGTTAAGAGGTGATGTTATGAAGATTGAATATAATGGCACAGTACATGAGGCAGTTGTTGATGATAACGGCTGTGTTGTCGGGAAAGATGAGAAACTGTTCTTCGGCCATTCTGTTGAAGAGATCATCCAAGGCACATTGATTGCAGATGTTATTGTTGAAGATGATGAATCAATACCAGTGGTAGATGATGGACTTCCTACAACATCTTCTTGATTGGGGACTAAACGGTAATGTCTGGATTTGGTTCCACATGTTGTTCGGTGGCATAGGTGCACGTATTGGAATTGAGTTCCTTTCAGTTACATACACACTGTTGGTTGTCCTCACCCTTGCATTGATCTGGGAGGTCATTGAATTTATCGTTGATGGTGGTACTGAAGGTATGATTAAAATCTATGGTTCAGTTGAGCGTTGGGAGTATGATTCATTAGGTGATGTACTTGGCACTATGGCTATCGCAGTATTGGCGGTTGTTTGAGTTACATAGCTGACATACCACCTTTAAAGGGGATACCAGGTACAACCATGGCTGTCATTGGTTCATCAGTTGCAACTGTGTTGGCTGATGCGATTAAGTATAGTTCAGGACAGTCATCAAGTACACGTGCAGCAACTGTTGTCATATACATTGAGACTGCTGATATACGTATAGCATATGGTGTTGCGCCTGTCCCAGCAACACCATTTGGATACCCTATTGTTGCAAATAAGTATCTTGTGTTAGATTTGTGGGAAGAGATTGATACCATTCAAATCATCCGTAATGATGCAGTTGATGCGAATCTAACAGTTACGGCGTACTTCTAATGTATATCACAGGACCAGACAGGGTAAAGGATTATGGCGTTGAAGTGGCGATGGGTCTCGTACCTGGTGCTACCAAAGTTAATAAGTTTGGTGAGGCGATTGACTGTGATAGTGGTGTTCTAACTGACCTTTGGGATGGTGCCAACGGAGCATTGTCAACAGATATCTGGGTTCCGCCATTAGCTGCCCGTACCCATGCGATTGCATCAAGTGTAAGTGGTACTGATTTTGTAGCTGGCACTGGTATGCGCACAGTACAGGTATATGGGTTGACAAGTTGGACAGCTAAGGAAACAAGTGAAGTTGTCAATATGGGTAGTACAACAGTCAACTCCTATGTTATCATTCACAGAATGAAAGGTTTAACGTGGGGTACTGGTGGTGTCAATGCAGGTAACATCACTGCAACAGCAACTACTGATGGTACCATCACAGCAGCTATACTGGTAGGGCAGAACCAAACGCAGATGATGATATATGGTTGGTCATCTTTACAGACACTTCAGGTTAAGAAGTTTCTTTCTCAAGTTGTTAAGAACACTCCATCAGCTGTTAGGGCTGAGGGAGAGATACTATATATGTCTGACCCTGCAACTAATGTTGTTGATAATACAGCTTGGACAAACAAAGAGAATTTTTCAATAAACAAAGGACTTAACCCTTGGATACATACATATGACCCTCCTAAGAGTTTCTCAGGTCCAGGAATTATAAAGTTTCAAGTAACTGCGAGCGTAAATGATTCTATAGCCATCGGTGCGATGGATGCGTATCTAATTGATGTTTAACAGAATAGAGGTAACATTATGCAAGTATTAAAGTTTGGTCGTACCATTGACGTAGATTTTGTCGGTGGTCAGCTTAAAGATAATGCAGGTCGTGTGTTAGGACAGCTGGGTGATGGTGTTACCTTTCTTCCTGACCCACCACCACCTGCACAGACATTTGAATATAAGGACCTATTAGGTCGTGGTGTGCCGAAGCCTGGTAAAGGGTGGAAGAAGATTGATATTCAACGCTTTTGTGATATGGTTGGGGTAAGTTATAAGGGCGATGATACTATTGCTAAACTGTTAGAGTTGTTATAAACCGCTTCGTTGAAAAATTAAACGAAGCATACGTTTGGAGCTGGGATGGAACTGTTAGCAATACAATTAGTAGTAACCGCAGTGTCAACGGTGGCATCTGTGGGCGCAGTCGGCATTGGTGGATGGATAGCGAAAGAGATACGTGTTGTGAAGAATCGTCAGAAGCATACACATTTTGAAGTGCGTGCTATGGACAAAGCATTAGAGACAAGTATTGGCAATGGTTACTCTGGTCATAGAAAAGAGGAACTTGAAAGGCTGATAAAAGAAGACGTTTTCGTCAGAACAGGAGAATGAAATGTACGGTGATTTAATAGCTTGGGTTGCGGCTCAAACAGGTTTGACAGAAACAGTGTTGAACTACATCGGAACAATCGTAGTACTACCTGCCATTGGTTGGGCACTTAAGGAGCTTGACTGGAAGACATATGAACGTGCCACTTATGTGACTGTGTATGGTATTGCACAAGGTTTGAACGATGCAATCCTGAAGGTTAAGGGATTAGGTTATGCGTGGGAGAACTGGTTTGAACCCTTCGTCATTAAATTCATTGGTGGTATCTTCCGTGTGATTGCACAGATACCTCTTGCATTTGTTGCTGGCCTCAATAGCAGAGGTGAATCGTTGGTGAAGAAGTAACCTATGGATATATCCTCAGCGTCAAAGGCGGAGCTCAAGGAAATCGCCTATGAGTGTATGAACGACAGGAAGTTTGCATGTAAGACATTGTTTCCTGAGCGTTTTGAATTGCCTTTCAGTGAGGCTATTCATGATAAGATTTTTGATATGATTAAGAGTGGTGTTAAGAAGGGTGCTATTGCAGCGCCTCGTGGCATCGGTAAAACAAGTATAGTGAACATTGCCCTCCCTGCAACTGAGTTGTTGTATCGGGAGAGCAAGTTCATTGTCCCTGTCAGTGCAACGGCATCCTCTGCAGTGATGCAGTCTGAGTCATTGAAGTGGGAACTTAGGAGTAATCCAATTATCAAAGGTCTCTTTGGTAACATGGAATCTGCAGAGTATCCATTCAATAAGGAACTTTGGACTGCCGCTAACTTTGAAGGGCAACGCTTCCCAGGTACTGGTGTAATGCCAAGGGGCGCAGGTCAGCAGATACGTGGACTCAACTATTATGGTATGCGACCTGATTTTATTATTGTTGATGACCTTGAAGACCCTCAGAAGATGGATAGTGAGGAACAGAGGAAAAAGAAGCTTAAGTGGTTCTATGCAGACCTGTTGAAGGCAATCCCTAGGCATAAGCCTTGGAGGATATTCGTAATCGGCACTATACTCCATGAGGATAGCCTTTTGAATAACCTACTTGAGAGCCCTGACTGGGAAAGCGAAATGCTTGAATTGTGTGATGAGAAGAATGTCAGTAACTGGCCTCAGTTCATCAGCGATAAAGAGGTTCAAGAGGAGTATGATGAACATAACCGATTGAACATGCTTGATGTTTTTTATAGAGAGTATCGGAACCTTGCAGGTGCAGATGGCCTTAATGGTTACGATGCAGGTGATTGGATTGACTATGATGAGAATGACCCACTTGATGATTTCCATGCAAGAGGGCATTTACCTACCGCAGTGATTGTTGACCCTGCGAAGACTGTGACAATGCACAGTGCGGAAAGCGCCATAGTAGGTGTATCGGTTGATACGGAACAGAACCTATTATGGTGGCGACAAACTCTGGGATTGAAGATACACCCAGATGAGCTTTATGATATGACTGCAGATATGGCTATCAGGATTAACGCTGATGTGATTGCAGTTGAGGTTACCAGTTTGCATGAGTTCATTACTCAGCCAATGAAGGACCATCTTGCGACACGTGGTTGGAAGGGTGAGTTTATTGAACTGAATGCTACAGGTAAGAAGGAAGATCGGATTATGTCCCTTGTGTCATACAGTAGACAGAAGAGGATGCGCTTTAATAAAGGTATGTGCGAGCGGCTTAAAGGGCAGTTGTTAGCAGCGCCACGAGCTAAGCTTG
>Ga0233437_1004142_pt1 | contig 17626 bp, 17 predicted proteins | sample SI_122_August201_FD_182714 | JGI IMG/M metagenome (GOLD analysis project Ga0233437, IMG submission 182714) | Seawater microbial communities from Saanich Inlet, British Columbia, Canada - SI_122_August2016_200_MG | ecosystem: Environmental > Aquatic > Marine > Inlet | place: Canada: British...
CAACTTTGATAGTTTAAAAGAAACTATATTCGAAATAATGAGAAATATGAATCCTTTGATAATTCGTTTTGATTTAAACGCCTCTTTCCGTGGTGATTCAAAGAACTGTCCTTCATTGTATTTCAACCACTGGAGTACGGCACCATCCATGCTAATCGTCATAGATTTACTATGAAACTATTTGACTTCTTTGAAATATCTATGTGAACGAAACCAAAGAACAAGCATATAAACTTAAAAATAAAGTATACTCGATGCTGTACTATTGCAACAGATGCGGCGAGTTCCTAGGAAGAGACCCTAAAAAACAGAAATGCCTCACATGCGGTTACACCAGCGAACCACCCGTTATGGAAAGATTACCCAAAACTAGACCATTAACAAGACAAGATAAATTATTACTGGGGTCTCAACCACGAATAGCATTAGTTATCACAAGTCATGCTAGACTACGATTAAAACAAAGAGAAATTAAACTAAAACCCCTTATCCGATGGTTAAGATCACAAACCCAAATACCCGTTTACAGGTCAGGAAAAAAATGTGAGATTGTTTTACCATCTAGAAAAAGGTTGGTAGGAGAAATTGATGGAACCACACTTACCATTAACACAGCATTACACGAACATCATGACACTAGACTTGAGTCTAAAACCCTCACAAAATCATTAATTCGATTATCTAACTATATTGCAGTAGCAGAGATGGAAAAAGAGAAGTAGTCATATGTAAGGCATTTTACCAGTAAAAATGAGTGGCGGGCCATCTTCATACTTAGTTGCCTTCTTTTATTAAAAGCATAAACTTCTCATGTATTTTATTTAACTCTAAAATATTTAGAGCATTTTGAATATCAGCGATTAATAACTCGAACCTCTTGAATCGTTTTTTACCTTTTAGGCGAAAAATATTACTATACGGTGTATAGGTACGTAATATTTCTCTTTTTTTTAGTTCAAAAGTTTGCAAATTTCTAGGATTACGAACAGATCTTTTTTTTGTCATTTTTGTTTGAGGATTCGATACAGGTGTTTCTTCAAATTTTATCTCTTTTAATTGATCATATCTAGTAATTTTTTCTATAAGTTCCTCTGTATACTCGATTGTAGAGGGGTCCTTTAATACAGCCTCACTATACCAATTTGACCAATTTTCATCCAGATGGATAGAATCCAATATAAAACCAGCTTTGCTTAGCATGTTTCGGTGATAACTACTCGGCTCCAGATATTTTGGGTACCTCCATATGCCCCCATTATCGATGCATATTCTAGTATAATCCTTTTTTTGATCATCAGATAAATAAAACGCTATAAAATCAACGATGAGGCGATTATGTTCAACTATTTGATGGTGGCTACCCTCATTATCATTATTATGTATATTATTCTCGTCGCTGAGTTGTTTGAAATCATTTTTTACTCGCCCGAGAGTCTCAAAAAAATGTTCTGCATCATTTGAGTGATTTACTTTTGATTCAAAGTCCTTTTTTGGGTCCCTCATACATTTCCTATTTAGTTTAGGATATTTAGTTGTTTATACATCCTCGTTTAATTTATATGCGCTCTTTCTTCTCCTGATTGGCGATCCATTCTTGTCATTTATAAGTAATGAATATGATTTGGATAAAATTTTAGGTGCATACCTCTTAACGCACTTGATAGAGCGCGCTGATGAAAAGATTAAGAGTTTATCTGCCAAATAAATACGCTGAGACAAGCTTCTACACCACGATACGTTCCTATGCCCCTGAACTGTTTAGAAGATAACTCGTGCCCTTTGAAAATCTCCTTGATTATTTCTAGTTTTGGTTTTCCTGTATTGTTAGGAGTAGGATATTTGAAAAATTCAGGATAATCAGGTTTGAAATCTGCTAGGAGTAAGACAAAGTAGGACACGCACTTCGAGTTCTTTAGCCGTTGTAAATCATTTTTAAATCCTTCGACATTTTTTTTACCGTAGTTATGTTATCACGAGAGAAATAGTATTTTGCTTCCACATCGACAACAGTTTTTCCACCTTGCATTAAAGCAATGTCTCTGCGTTGTTTAGAATGTTCAACTTTCTGCTCTATTACCGCTGTATATGGTACTTGCTGAGATAATTCGTATGCAATCTTGCCTAGTACTGTTTGTTCGGCTTTGACATGCTGCATTATGAAGGCGAGGTCATCACCCTTCACTTTACTTACTGCTTCGAAGAATTCTTCTATAAAATCCATATTTTCACCTGATTAACGGTGCTTATATCTAAAACGAATTATAATATTTTTCGCATTCTCAACTTTCCAACTTAACAACTGCACACAGGAAGCCTCATAACCAATGTGGCTAATATATTGGACCCTGTAAACTTGGAAACCCGTCGTATAGCGGCAAAAACATCGGCGCGTGAGCACCATAGAACATTTGGTTCAAGTTTTGTCTGGGTTATTGTTTTGTATGAGTCATGAATACGGATATTGTTTTATGGGTATTTTTCCGCTGATTGCAGCCATGTTTTTTCCTGATTCGGTTAGGAGATAATAGTTTTCTCTGCCATGTTTTTCTCTAAGTATGTATCCAGTGGATTCAAGTTGGTTTAGAATTCGTCTGCTGATTTTCATGCTTATGGTAATTTTCTCGGACCGCGTCATTGATTCGTAGTTTGGGGGGAATAATGTGGAATCAATTGTGGAGAGATATCGTATTATTTCCATTGTATTCATCTGGGTTCTTTGATGAAGTTCGACGAGGGTCTGTTGTTGAAGGTCGTTTGGTAATTGTATAATAAATTGTTCAAGGAACAGGAGCCGCAAGTCCTGGACTATTGTAGATCCGTGTTCATGCCATTTTTCTGGGGTATCTGAGTATTCATCTGATTCTACATAGTATATTCTTGCGTTATGGACCATAGCTGCTAGTGCTGTACCTATTGCGGTTAATCTTCCAGCAGAGGATACGTTGACGTATACTATGTTTCCGTTATTTTGCTCCTGTTTTATGATATAGCTGATTTTGGATAGTACATCGAAAAAATCGAAGAGGTCTAGTTCTATGGGTTTTACGTTGATTCCTTGTGTTTCTAGACGAGTTTTGACGGTTTGGTAGTAGTGGTAGTGTTTTTGTTGGATGTCTGTTGGGCTTTGTGGGTCTACGCTGGAGAGTAGGTACGCTGTGTTGGCTTTGAATCCTGCGGGGGATTCGAATGGTTTTACGGCCCGGTCTATTTCGTATCCTAGGGGTATTATGTGTACTATTTGTTCCATGCGTAAATAGTGTAGATGTTAACGATATTAACGTTATCATAACACATGTTTTATTTATCGGAACTGAACTAGAATATATGTATGCCCTCAGATGGGCTTTCTCGTCAAAAAGGTGAAACTATTGGAACTAGATAACTCTATGAAACGAACTCATGCGAAACACTCACAGTGGCGCATACGTCTTACAGAATCCATTCAGACAAAACAAACAAGCAATATTCCAAATGAATGCAAGTGGTTACTATACTGGAACAGGAAACTTCTTCACCAGAACCCAGAAAGCTACCAAGAAAACGAACAAGACGTCATACCTTTAGTAAAAGACGCCGCGTACATGCTAAATGCTGAAAACAATAAAAGACTTAGAAATGCTCTCAAACACAGAAAAGGAACAAAAGTTCGGATCCAGCACCATTACCGGTACCTGTACCATTACACAAACTACATCCATCCTCTACTCCTTGAAACCGGATACATAAACAAAGCCTATACCACAATTGAAAAATATATGAGACATAATTTCAACGAAGTCTACGATTACAGAAATGAAGCGGATCAATTCCAAACGTCAACTGTAATCCGTTTTCTCAAAGCCGCAAAATCGGTGATGATAAAAATTCCAGACCATTTGTTTGGAATATTCCATCAAATAAATGACCGCCTAGCACAACCAGGAGAACCTAATCCAGCATATAATTTCCTTTATACTGCTCAAAAACATCAGGAAAACGGGCAAAACGCTATTGCAGGAGTCCTTCTTTCTCAGGCTCTTGGCTGTTGTGTCTACTTGGTTGCAACCAAATACGATAAAGAAGAGGACAGGAATTTCTATCGGCCTAAAGAGGTCTCTCTAATCGATTTCACCCACTGGTTAGGGCTACTAAAAACAAGAAACATCATTAGTCTTGATCAGTTGATTGATTACTCTTTCATGTATGATAAATGGCTCACCAAGCTCGGTACATCCAATTACATTCAACCAAACTATGTAGAGCTCTCGGAAAAATACGATGAGGTTGAGGCATTCATCGAACACTGTCTAGGCGACACCGAAGGAGACATCTAACATGGTTGAGCAACTCGAATCTTGGAGTTATATGAAAACAATTAACCTTAAAAAATACAGAAAAACCATGCTTGAAAGAAAACTCGAATACAAGAAGCCTATGCTACAACTCATTGAAAAGTTCAAAGCCGAAGACAACGGTAGGCTATCTGAGCACTTCGTAGACATAGTTGAGATAATGGAAATCTCCCATCGAAGTCACGTCATAGAAGAAGACCGCCTGCTAATGATCCTCTCATCACTCCATGAAGGACTATTGCATTATGAGTCAGAATTAATCAGATTATCCGAGCTTCTTCATGGGCTCTAAAGTAAGACTGAGTCCAATCGAGGAAAGGAAAGACCAATTAATATAGAATAAGATTTTACGTGCCTGATAGTTTAAAAGGCCATTAATCTAACAGTTGGCTTTGATGTCCAATATACTTTAAATTGACATATTAAATGGAAATAAAATCTGGATAATTTTAGTGAAAGCACACAAGCATTCAAATGGAAAAGATTCAGACCCAAAGTATTGTCGATGAAAGTTTCAATAACTATGAGATAAGACTCATAATATTAATGAAGTGATCAAAATGAATATACTGTGTTTGTATCCCAAAGGATGTTATGATAATGATAATTGTCCAAAAAGTGGATGTGGTCTAGAATCGATATTATCAATGACTGAAAAAGATCTAGAAAACTGTTCTTTGGAAGATAAAAGATTAATAAATCAATTTCGAGAGAAATATCTTTCAGCGTGGAATTCAAATATTAATTCCCGTGCGCGAGGTGCAGCAACAGGAAGAGCGTTAGAAGATTGGATCAGAGAGTTACTACGTAATGTTGGTGCCAAATGTGAAAAAGGTCGTTTGGAATTCCAATTTGGAAAATTTAACGTGGATATAATAATACCCAATAAACTAAACCCATCGGCCTTACTCGAAGTTAAGGTAACCACAGACAGACAACACGCACTCATGTTCTCTGGTCTTATTAATCAAACTCTTAACAAAACCATAAAATTTGGGTTAGTTACTTTATACAGACCTAGTGATGATATAATAAATATATTAGAACAATGGAAGAAAGATAATGCGGGAAGATTTGATTACTTTATTTTAGAAGAGAGATGGAACAAATCATACAATCGTTTACAAGGATTTTTAGAGGAGGATATTTAATGAATATAAAGGTTAATCCTACACAGGCCTGTAGATCTGATTACATTATTAATAAAAGAAAGTTAATTAAAAAATTCAACGAGTCTGTAAACATTATAAACCTTGCAAAGTATGAAGATTTTAAAAAAGAGAAATTAGATTTTTTTAAAAACAACATAGAAGAGATCGGGATATACTGCCTATATAATAAAAACTCGGTCATGTATGTAGGAAAAAGTAAACGATTAAAAGATAGAATAAAAGAACAGTTTATAGGATCGAAAGATGGGGAAACAGGCAGATTAAAGTTTTCTCGATTGTTTCTAGGAGTGCTTAAAGAAGAGAAAAATATAGGAGAAAATATATTTAATGACTTGCTAGAAAATGAGAAGAAAAAAAAGGTTGAAGAATATCTTCATATAATATATAATTGTGATAATTATTTAAAAATCCATTTTACAAAAGACCATGTACAAGCCTTGGTTCTAGAAGAAACGCTGATCAACTATTTTCAAACTGATAGAGGACAGTGCAAATACAATGCCCCTCCTTCCAAGCGCGAGACTCTGTAATATCGTCAGAAACCCCTTGTTTTTGCCCTATAATGAGTCCAAAATGGATGAAATCTAAGGCACATATCTCTTACTGCCCTTGATATTGCCCCGATCAGTTGGATTGGTATTCTGCGCTTGCATAGAGTGTATGTTCGGATTGGGTGCGTTGTGTGTATCCGGTGCTGTCATACCGTCTGTCCGTAGCGGTCTACTGTCCGTCTGTAGTGTCTATGTGTTTGTGTTGTACCAACGTAGCAGTCCGCCTATTACGTACATAGCCCACCAATTTCATACACACTACAGACGCTAAAACAGACGCTACAGACGCATAGACACACGGTACAGACGCCTAGAAGCGCTGAACAGACACTAGAAACACGCTCCTTAGATTGACGCGTGCGCGTGTGGTTCTGAAAGATCGAACATTTGTTGAAAATGCGCGCGCGAACTAGCTGGATTTCAGATCTGTTACTCCGTTTTCAAGAATCATTGATGCCAATTGGTCACCATCAATTAATTCAATCTTTAACAATGAATGAGCATCATTGGATACGTTTTCAGCCAATTTATTCAATACGTATTCGTATAATGACTGATCAATTGATCCAGAAGTCACTAGCCACCCAAACTCTGCCCCTTCAGAGATCATACCTTGAATCAATTGATCAACGGCTTCCTTTCCAACCGGTGGATCTGGCTCGTAATATTTGCATTGGACCGCTAACTTATAGGAAAAGAATTTTCCAAAATTCATGTCTGCTATGACGTCAGCACCATAATCATGGGGCCTATATTCCCTAATCTCAACATTCGATGCCCCAGAAGACATTAACAGATTATTGATTAGACGTTCAAAATCTCTTTCATTCATAACTCCAGTTCTAATCTGGTTCAGAATATCACTACGCAATATCTCCAATAAATCAGAGTTAAAATCAGATTCAACGCCTTTCTCTTGTCTTTCAATGAAACTATGAATTTCTGGAAGAATATCTTTTGCCTCTACACATGTAGACTGCGATTTCATCTTGGACTGCATTTTCGAGTAGGCTTTACGTCTTGTATATGGTTTCTTGTTGTTAAGCCAAGTAACAGATCTTCTATACGCCGTATCCTCTTCGACTTTTTCGTCCTTATAATATGCCTTGTCACAGTCAACTTTAGCTATATAGAATTGGGAATTGTGATAAGGTACGAGAATATAATCATCCGTTTTCATTTCTCGGATAAAACGCCACATATTTCCAGTTGCACTACCAGCTCGACGATAGTTTTCATCTTCTGAGTGATATTCCTGAAAGATTATTTCTCTAAACTTCTCCCATGAAAGAGAATTATCTAGTAACCCCTTTGCGTAGGCCCATCCAATAATAATCTCATTAGATTGTAGTGCTTCTGGAACTTTATCAACTCCGCCAGGGCTGATCCTTAGAATATAGGCATTATCTGACATACCTTTTCATTAATATATTTATTTTCATTATTATATAAGATTGTCATTAAAATAATCATATGACCCATTATAATGTTCTTTGAGCTCTATACTATCGGCTTGTATTTACTTCCCTTTAGTCGCGCACGTTTTCCTCTCATCTATTGGCGATCTGTTGTCGCCATTTATAAATAATGAATATGATTGGGATAAAATTTTAGGTGCATACCATCACTACTGAACTAGGCAGCTAAGAATCTGATTTTACTAGTAATTTAGTGTCAGGTTCCCTCTTATACTTTCGTTGCAAGAGTCTATATAATTCATTATTTGTATTTGAATATATAATAAGGAAAGAGATTACATCGCAAAAATGATATAGCCGTCTGAAACGGGTTAAAAAAGTATTACAGAAACGAAACAGTGGAGTCGAATTAACAATAAAAAGTGATATCCAGAATACTGATGATTTGAATAAAGCAATCTTCGACACAATGAAGAGAGGATCACACAAAGATCTGAAATTTATCGCGTTATCTGGATGTGAGAACAACGACGCTTCTTCTTTTCTCTTGTTTATAGACGGATATCGTATCTTGTTAGATGCCGGTGTATCTCCAGGGATAGAATTGGATCTCAAACTATTGAGTAAATTTCCGCCAGATTTAATTCTAATCAGTCACGCTCACATCGACCATGTTGGGTCTCTAGCAAAGATTCATGGAAAATATCCAAAGGTACCGATATACATGACGGCGCCAACACTTGCTTTGTCAAAAATAGTATTAGATAATGTTTCCGAGATAAATGCACGAACGGATAAGGAAAACGACAACGAGGGACCGGAAAAGGTAATAGAAAAAATAATCACGGTTCCTTTTGATTCTCCTTTTCAATTCAATGAATTAATAATAACATTTCATAGTGCAGGGCACATTCTTGGCGCTGCTTATATGATAATTGAAGGAGAAAGTACGGTTCTATATACGGGAGACATTTCAAACGTCGATGGATACCTTGTAAAGAAGCACTACAAAGAAAGATTTCCAGACCCGATAGATTTGATTATTTCAGAAAGTACTTTTGGTGATGCCCAAAATATCTCTATGAGGACAACGTATGGCCGATTAACTACTAGTATGAATAAAACATTAACCCAAGGCGGACGAATTTTATTCCCCGCATCTTCTTTGGGTGGATGTGAAGAAATTCTATATATTGTTCTTAAAGCGATGGAGGAGGGCAAAATACCAACAGTGCCGATTTATTTTGACGGCCTTGCACGAGAGATTATTTCAGTTTATGACATTTTTTCAGAATTAACTAATGTAGGTAATATGAAGCAGATTCTGGAAAAAAAACACTTATTCATGATAGAGGGCATTGACCACCGAAACAATATAGCATATAATTTCAGAAAACCTTCGATTATAATTAGCCCTTCAAGTTTACTCGTTGGCGGTCCTAGTGTATTATATGCTAAAGAGATATTATCTGAAAAACTTTCATCAATAATATTCTGCGGAGTTAAAGCAAGTAACACTCCGGCATATCATATTCTCGAATCAAATAAAGACTCCGAAATCGAATTAATTGATTATCGTAATGAAAAAATACATATAATTAGGAAATGTGATGTTTATCATCATTCTTTATCAATACATTGCGATAAAAATGAACTTGTGGCATTTCTAAATACGTTCAGACCAGAAGTTATTATCCTAATTCATGGAACAAGTAAATCAAAAGTCAGTCTTTACAAAGAGACAAACGGTAAAATATTGAATAATATTTTCACAAGAATTCCTGATAACAATGAACTTGTGGATGTTGACTTTTCTCGAAAATTATGGCTTTCGATAAAAACATTAGCACCTTATCCTGAGAGCAATAATTATCTTTTTTCAAGTTTTCTCGAATCTCTTATTCAAGAGGAAGAGAATTCAGAAGAGAGCGTTATAACAAAAATAATAGATCAGCATATTATCACTAAATTAGATAATCTTCATGACCTTGTTCGGTTCTCCTCTACTCTATATTTACGTTGTGTACTTTTCACAGAATTAACTCATTTTGAACTTGGCATCCTATTAATTGAACGAATGTCAAAACTATGTTATTGGTTGTATGGGCAATCCGCAGTACATATGATAGGTGAACACTTACGAAATAAACTCGTATTATTGTTAAGAGATTATATAATAGAGGGTGCTGTTCGGGACTTTGGTGGAAGAGAGACTATATTTAATATTGAAGTACTGTCTATGGATGATTTTTCTGAAATAATTTCACTATTAAATAACAATATACCTGAAGAAATTATGAAACGAATTACGTTAGAGGAAATTAAGAGGGATGTTGATAATTATATAGATGCTGAGGGCGTACTGAATGATAAAAATCTATATTCGATATTTATCGAGAAAAAAACCATTGAAAAAATAGAAGAAACAAAAGTTCCAGTTGCCCCAAAGAAAAAAATGGCAAGAGATGAAAAGAAACCTCAAGCTTACTTTTCCAATTCAAAAAAGTTGGATATACCCATAATTCAAGATTTTACTCACAGAGGTATCGTTTCTTGTTATATGTGCGGAAAAATGGACGTATTACAAGATTCTTCTATCCTGGTTGCTGAGAATGATTATCATACTTTGATTACTTGTAATCAATGTTCGACTCAATTTTATCTAAAATCAGCATATCGACGAGAGTAATGACTGGGTTCTGACAAAATGTGGATATTAATTAAAATAAGATTTTTAATTTTGCATGGACAATTTCTTTTGTTTCGTCTAAGGATAGGTTCGTGGTGTTGATTTCCTCCCAATTTATGTCAAAAACATTAAGAACAGTTCTATAATTATTGGTAACTCTTACTTGGAATTCATCATTTTGAATTAGTTGATTTTGAAATACATCATCATGCTTATTTTGGTGTCTTTTTAATTGTTCTTTCCTGTCAACTGTAAACAGAATGACCTTATCTGGCATTTGAATATAGGGAAGGATTACTGAAACTATATTTTGAATGTCTGAATATGGTACTTGTTCTAAAGCCATATGATATACAATTGTTGAAAACACGTAACGGTCTGAAATTACATTAAATTCTGGTAATATTATGTTTATTGTTTCTGATAGTTGAATATTTGAAGATAAAAAGAATAGTAATCTACTTAAAGGAACTGCTTGTTCGAATACTTTCGATTTTAATTCACTGTAGGGTGTAGGTGGTGAATAGACTTTTTTTGTTTGAGGTGGGTTGAGTTGATTTAGGATGGTGGTTTTTCCAGCGGTATCTACACCCTCGAATACAATAAAGTGATTAGTGATTTTGGGGTCCTCCTGAGTCCGTCTTGTTTTTGGAAAACAGTTTTGAAATTCTATTTGGGTTTTTTCTGATGGTATATTTTTCGGTTGAGATATTTATCTGAGAAAGTGCCTTCGATAATCCTACATTAATAATGGATTCACTATAACTGTAAGATCTCTGAGAATTATCAACAAATCTACCTGATGGGTCTATGATGAGGTAGCTATTCATCATATCTTCGTTATATTCGGGGTATACTTCTGTTATGGTTGAAAGGTCTTCATGTTTTGATAGGAAATTATTAAATTCATTTTTAGTAATTGACAGCTCTTTTGCTTCCTTGTTTTGGTTTTCAATGATAAGAACTTGGAATATTTTCCATTTGTCTGGCGTAGCCTTTGTGATTAGGTCGTGAAAAGATTCGTTTTTATTCAGTTGAGTTACGACTGTGTTAATTTTAAGTTTTAGGTCATATTCGTGAACGTGTTTTATCGAGTTCAAGTATGTCTCAATGTTTGGTAGTTTGCACCTGGAGGTTTTTCTTCCTAATTCGTTATTTGTATTTTCACATAGGCTATCTATGCTTAATCCTATCCAGTCAAGATATTCTGCATGACCTTTGAGCCAATTCGAGTCAAGATTCCATCCATTTGTAATAATTGAAGTGGTTAATCCCATATCATGCGCCCTTTTCAATGCGTTTTTTAACCATGGAACTAGCGTGGGTTCACCTCCTACAAAGTTTATTTTTTCGAACCCGTAATCCGAGACAAGTTGAACGAGACTAAGCGCTTCGGCTTCATTGAGCTCGGATATTCCTTTGAATTGAGCAAAACAAAACTTACATGACATATTACAATGAGGGGTCATGTGAAAGTTGATATCGGGAATCAACTTTTGATTCCCTTCTGCTTGATACTACAGGTTTGTTTCATGATACATCAACACCATGAGTTATGTTACAATTGCACTATTTAAAACTGTCTTTTTATGTTACAAACACACCGACTCTTATGATATATTTATATGTAAAATTGGATGCTTGATATTGTATGGGCCTTCCGGAGGATCTTTCAAAACAAGAATTAGAGTTCTGGTCTTGGCTTACAAACAGTCATATTCTTCCTGATCCTCTCGAATTTAGTCCCTCCCGAAGAAAAAAAAATTATAGACTGGTTTCAACTGATGAGATACGACCACTCATAGCCGATGCTTTTCAAAAAGGCGATTCTCAGTTAGCTGATAATCTACTGGAAATCGCATCAAAACAACAAATAACGAGTGACGAGATAATCCGAAAAAGTAGTAGACTAAAAATAGGTGAATACTTAAAATTACTCTACATCAAAATTCTTGAAGAAACATCATTCTCAGACGTAATAGTGAAGATATTGACGCCCTACTCTAAAAAATATCTTGACGAATTTTCATCAAAATGGAAAACACAATTAACAAATAGCAATGACAAAATTGAGCATTTATATAATTTAATCAAGTCATGGGATGAAATGAGTCCTGAATCTAGAACTCGGGCAGTTGATATGGGGTTACAGGGTTATGAGGGAAAAAAAGAAGTCTTTGCAGAATACCCCTACAAACTTGACGAGGTTAAAGAATTTTTACCCATGTATTTTTTTAGTGAATTAGATAGATTGCATCAATTTGATGACGGTTCAGAGTATATTAAACGACCAAGGGTCTATGAATATTTTGAGAATAAGTGGCGAATGGAAATAGACGAATATCCTATTGGAAAAATATGGATAAATGTTTCAGTAGACGAGCAAGATCATGATATACTATTTTTTAAACCTGTTTTAAAATTATTAAATCATCTTAATACTGAGGAGCAATTAGATTTATTTGAAAAATATGGTGAACGTGATGTTCTTAATTTCGTGAATTTATTTAAGATATATCCTGAAGGCGAAGAAAACCAATATCAAGGTTCTTTTGAAGAAGATGGTATCAAAGATATATCCTTCAGGGCTGAAATCCCGTTGCCTGTTTGTTCTGTGAAAGTTGAAGGTGCTGATAATTTTAATCCACGACCTCAAGAAGATTCGATTTATGAGGAAAATCTTTATCGTGTTTTTGGATATATAAAATATTTAATCAAATCATTGGGTGAAAGTGTGGATTTTGGTCTCATAAAGTTATTTGAAGGTGATGATCAAAAATATGGTCAAATAGGCGAAGAGTATCCAAAAAGGATACGCAGGTTACAAATATATTTACGATCTAACACCTGGGGGGAGTTCTTTAAAATAGCTACACGACTAGCAAAACCTGAAGACTTCCTAACTATTAAAAAAATAAACCTCTATCGAAATCGAATATTAAATTACTTTAAAGTTGAAACATTTGTGACTGATCTTGTCTATGCAAGTATTACTCACCGCTCTGTGGTCTCATATTATGTAGGCAAAGACGTATGGAGATTCCTGCCAATTATGCTGAAAGAACAAGATTGGTATAACATTGCAAATTCCTATCTCTCCAATCTGTAATTACGCGCGCCCTCCATATCCTAACGGATAGAGGCCACATTGAATACGATTCCCCTGTAACCGATTACTGGCACGCGTGCTACTTTCATATTTCGAACATTAAGGTTAGCACTATCTGAAGGGTTAAGGCGGTGTAAACTCTGAAAAAATGGCATAAAACCCGTGTTTTAGCCCTATAACGAATAGAAAATGGGAGAAATTTAGGGTGCATACCATCAACCCAAAACTCACGCAGTAGTAACTGTTTTTATCACCCGAATATATAATAAAATGATTTGACTGAAGATAAGTCACTTTGGGATACTTTTCAAAAGTTGGCTACAATTATTGAGCAAGATTCTACTGATAACACGTTCAAGTATGCGTTACTCCGTGCTACCTCTGAGGTCTGTCAGGATTACAAGCACTTGCTAAAAGTCCAAGAAGACTTGGTTGAGGTACCAATAGGGCTCATTGTTGAGAAGTGGGTTCTCTATTATTGGCCATTGTTTGAGTACAAGCCCTTGATTCCTCAGATGCCTGAGAGATATCACGGAGAGAAAAGACTTCAACTACAATTCAGAAAACAACTGGACGAAATAATTCAATACTACCAAAAAGGGAATGGCGTCTCAGAGTTCTACAATGATTACATCAACGATAAAATACCTCTTGAGATCGACCGGAAACTTTTGTCCCTGCTGAAGAAGATTAGGTACCTGATTCAAAGATATCCAATGAAACACCTAGGCTATAGCGTCTACAAGGACCATTACCAGGTCTATAAGCCAAACCTTCCTCTCCCTCAGCCAAGAGAAACTGTAACAAGGAAGCTTCTAGTCGAGGAATTTGGGTCATTCACAATCAACAGGGACTATTATGAGGCCTTCAACAAGCTCGGTGGGTACATAATTGGAGACCAGTCAATCTTCACCCAATGGGCGAAACTTACAGAGAAATTCACAAACAAAGAACCCGGGTTCGGCGAGATTCAGGGCCTGTTAATGATGCAACCTATTACCCAAAGGCAGGTTGAAAAAGTGAAGAACATGTACACTGACAAAATATCCACGTCCACCATAAACTGTGTATGGTCTGGAAAACCTATCAACGAGACCTCTGATCTCAACATTGATCACATGCTTCCCTTCAGTAAGCTCAGGAACAATGACCTATGGAACCTTGTACCCAGCAAGACCGATGTCAATGGAAGGAAAAGTGATAGAATACCATCAACAAAGCTACTCAAGAAACGAAAACCAGCCATTATAAATCACTGGATGAAACTCATGGAACGCTATCCTACACAATTCACATCCGAAGCCAAGTACAGTCTAATCGGATACGGTGCCGAATCAGAGGACCTTGACAATTTATTCACGGCCTTAACCTGCAAGACTGAATACCTTGTCAATGAGAGACACTACAGGGAATGGAATGGATAACATGAAACACTACGACAAAGCAGTGCGAGACCGGATACCCCAGATAATCAGAGAACAAGGAAAAACATGCACCACAAAGACCCTGAATGATCAAGAGTTTCTACCATACCTAGAAACCAAACTAACTGAAGAACTAAACGAATACAAGGAATCCCGGGATTTTATGGAACTCGCAGACCTCCTAGAAGTTTTAAACCGTATACTCGAGATCCGAGGCTCATCATTTGATGAATTAGATAATCTTCGATTATCAAAGAAAAAGAAACGCGGCGGATTCAACGAAAACAGGGTTCTACTAACTGTTCAAGAATAAATAATTAGGGGCTAGGCGTTTTGAATTTTTCGTATTGCTTCGATTGTTCTTTTTTCAACGTAGTATTCTGATTCATCTAGTGCTTTTCTGTACCTTTCTTTTAGCTCTGGCAGTGCTTCTGGGTCTCCGATTTCTCCAAGGGCCCATGCAGCTGACCCTGTTACGTTTTCATGCTGGTCGTTCAGCATCGCAACTAGGTCGGTTATGGTTGACTCATCTTGTAACTGGCCTAGAGCGAAGCATGCATGAGTTTTCACGATTATATCACTGTCTTCTAAGGCATCTAACAGTAATGGAACATGTTCTTCAAGAGGGTTTTTTTCGATTGATTGTACAGCGTTTCTACGGGTGTCAACGTTGCGTGAATTCATTTGTTCGTCAATGGTCAAGTTCTTTGATTCGATTATTTGGTTTGCGTAGCTAAGGCCTTCTGTGTATATTTGTTCCCATTTGTATTGGTCACCGTTATAGGTCCAGTTGAATAGCAATGCGAGGAGCTTGTTTTTTCCCTGAGTTTCGTACAGATGCTCAAAGTATCGGTAGAACCTGTATCCTGCTGGGAGTATGCTTGCTTGTGCGTGGAACGCTTCAAGAGTTTCTGGGGCGTATTTTTCAAGTATCTTGTAGGTTATCCATTGCGCTGCACCCTCGTTAATGATTTGTGGGATATCGGCCTTTTGAGTTGTTAGCTTTGATTGATAACCACTTAGCCTTGCGGTTATTGCGTGGGCGTGCTCGTGCACTAGAACAATCAAATATAGATCTCTGATGTATTCCTTGTCTTTGGATGATGGATACTTTAAATTACGGATAAATCCAGAATAGGTCTTGGCCTTTTCTGCTTGTCGAAGCAGATCAACAAGCATGTATATGGATTGTGCTGCTTCCTCTATTCTGTCAGGACATAGAAAAACCATGTTTTTCCCTGTTTGAGGGTCTTTCGCATAACATCCTAAACTCACTAAAGTAGTAATGGCTCTCCCTTGTCCTAGCATTTCCCCAAGCCATACCTCGAGAGATTCTTGATCTGGCATTTCACTGTCTGGGAATTGATTTCTGAGATTATCCGTGAACTCACGTATACAATCATGCGGGGTTACTCGAGGAGGCGAAATGCCATCCATATAATGTCCATATACCAGTACCGTTTTCACTGGACTATAACTCAAGTTTCTGTAGATATTATCCAGCTTTGTAACATAGTAGAATAGGTCATCAAGTAATGCAACTGTGTCTGGAACCTTGTTGATGAGTCTCTCTTCTAACCTAAACCGAGGAGGCTCGTATAGTATGTTATTTTGGATCTCTGATTTTGACTCGTCAAGTTTCTTGATTAGGCTTTCTTTTACTTCGGGTATACTTTGATGTATTCTATTAAGAATCGGTGTTTGATCCGTTTGCGTAATTCTGGTATCCAACTCATCGAGGGCCTCTACTATTTCTTTATGCTCTCCTTTCAATATCCTTCTCGCACTATCAATTTTCGAGTCAACTTTATCATTGAAATCTTCTTTCATTACTTCGTACCGGGTTTTCGTCTTCCTAGAACCTTTACCTGACATAACCTGATATTAGGCATAATTAGATAAAATATTATCTAATAATTTCCGTATAGTGAATCCGCGCTAATTTCCCTTTCTGATTATCTATGAGTGTGCGCGAAATAGATTCTCCATTCCTCTTTTGAAGTCGTTGATTCCTCCATGAGCTGGGTGTCTAATGTACTGATTTGGGTATTCGAGATAGTCTAGCATTTTCTCTGGTTTTCTACCCAATGCAATTACAGTTATCGGATCTAAAAGTGAAAGAACTTTCATAAGGATTTTAGAATGCTTTCGGATTTCTTCGGGTTTTGGTCTTCTGTTCGATAATGATTTGTTTAGATCGTGAGGATGAAAAAGAATGCAATCCCAAACAATGAATCTTGGGTGATGCATTCTTAGAGTCTCCCAGAATATGTTGGCTGATAGACCTGAGCGGGGGCTCTTTTGGAGACTTGTTTTTCTGCCCTCAAAAGGCAACAAGATCCCCTTGAGAAGCTGTTCCTCATTCGTAAATGGAACTCCTGTAAATCTCATTCCTTTATGACCTGGTGCTTCTCCTATAATGATGAATTCAGGTTTTGATGAAATACTATTTAGATAATTCTTTAGATTTTGTCTTCGAATGAGATGTCCATTATTTATATCTAGGTCAGGTTCAACCGTGTTGAATTGATTGAATAGCGTTTGATTGGATTCGAATGGAAAGACTTCATTTTCTAGGAGTTTCCAAAGTTTTGCTATGGGTTTAATCATTTATTTCGTCTCTCCGAGATTACGTAGATAACCATGCTCCTAATCGAACAAAAGTTCTGACTGTCCACATAATTAGAATTAGTTTATTATGTTATTATATTTTATTCAACGTCAACGCTTTTTAGAAAAAAGGGGAGGTTTGCGGTTGATGTCAACAGTCCTCCGTGGGTTCGAATCCAACCCACCGCACAATTATGTATAATTTGATTCAATACAACCCTTTTTCTCGGCATAATGAATATGATTGGGATAAAATTTTAGCTGCATACCATCAGCTGCGCCACAACCCAAATCGGAAGTAAAAAGATTCAAACCCCGTCAC
>Ga0233437_1004143_pt1 | contig 17625 bp, 19 predicted proteins | sample SI_122_August201_FD_182714 | JGI IMG/M metagenome (GOLD analysis project Ga0233437, IMG submission 182714) | Seawater microbial communities from Saanich Inlet, British Columbia, Canada - SI_122_August2016_200_MG | ecosystem: Environmental > Aquatic > Marine > Inlet | place: Canada: British...
TTTAATGTATTAGATCTTATAGTAGATTCTCTTGGGGAAAAAATGGTAACAAACTTAGGAAATAACCCAAATCATTATGCATTTGTATTTAAAGATGCAGTAAAGAATCTATCAGAACTAAAAAAAATAGGATTAGACAACTCTGAAATTAGCAACATATTTGTAAATATGCCTGCTCTTGACAGCAAAAAATTATTAGATTTTTCTAATCTTATTAGTACATTTAGTACCTTAGATTCTAATCATGATGATATTTTATCATTTACAAAATATATACAAACTCATTTATCTAGCAAGTTTTCAGATGAATTCTATAGAAAAGAAAATTATTTTGAAATTATATCCCAATTAGTAGATACAGCAAGTCATAATGGACATAGTGCAGATAGAATTTTTGATTACACCATGTTAATGGAAACTTTTTTTGAATCAAATCAAGAACTGGAAGAATCAAAAAAAGTTTTAGTAATGGATTCATTTGCAAGAATGTTTGCAAGCAATTTATACAAAGAAGACATACTACAGTTTTATTCAGATTTATTAGAACATTCACCTGATCAATGGGATTCAGAGCTACAATTTATGGAATTTAATAGGAATTTAGAATTTCAAATTAAAAACATTGGGTATTCAACTTATCAAATACTTGATTCAAACATTGACCTTGAATGGAGTTTTAATAATAGAAACCAATTAAGAAATAAAGACTTAAGTTTAGATTTCTATCAATTAAGTGCTAACGCGTCAGAAAGATCAGCTGTATATCATATTGAACTAAATAAACAAACTTCAAAAGAACTTGGTATCAAAAAATATGTTTTAATAAAAGCACATGATAAAGGATCAAATCCACAAAGAGCCCAAAGGTTACTTGAATTCTATTCCCAACCAAAAGTTATTGAAACAATCCAAAAAACGTTTCCTAAATTAAAGAAAATAGCAGTTGGCAAATATGGTACCAGAGCTTTCACGATGGAATTACTTCATCCAGGTCATACTTTGATGAGAGAAATAAGATTTACTTATGCAAAAATGATTAATGCCAAAAAATACGGTGAATCAGAATTAGAAATGCAACATCAAACCAATATTAATCAATCAATATATTTACATGTTGATATGATGGCAAGACTACATGCTTTAGCACCATTACATCTAGGTGTCCGTAGATACCCAAATTATGAACAGTTTCAAGGTATCCTTAAAACTCCAGCTGGAAAAGAACCTTCTGAAAGAGTCTTTAGCCAAAATGAAATAGAGAAACTTCACCAAAATCTTGAACCTGCACTAAAAATTGAAGCAAACTCACCATATGTTTCCCTTTCAAGCGATAGAAATTTTGCAAACGGTTGGGTAATGAGCCAGAATGAAATTAGAGCAATTGATCCAAACAACCTTAAATTTATAGAAAATTTTTATGATTTATTTAGAGGTATGGTTTTTGGTGGATACATAAGTCTTGAAAAATCTAAAGAATTTTTTGAAGACTATATACAAACAAGAAACCTTTATGCAGATGCAGTTAAAGATCTTGATTTAGGAGATAATTTTGCTGAAGGAAATATTAAATCAAAATTAAGGTTTTATGAATCACAAGAAAATGAATTCCAAGAATTAGCAGCTAAATCACTTGGCCATATTCAAAGAGAAGAATTTCATGCCGATACAATTGGACAATATATGGTTTTTTTAAGTGAAAAGATTGATGATGATTCAATAGAATCAAAAAGATTTTTAGCATATGTATCTGGACAACTAATGAGCGATGATATTGATGACATGTGGTTCCATGGATTAAATACAATGCTCCAACAAGTTGTAACATATACAACTGTAGATTGGGATGTTAAACCTAATGAATCAGAAAGAATGCTTCAAAGAGGTGTTGAAATTATTGATGAACTATATTCAATTACCTCCCCAGCTCAATTTATAACTAAAAAAGAACAAACCCACATAGATTATTTAGAAACTCATAGGACAGAATATATGAATCTAAGAAAACAATTTGAGGATCATATTGAATCAATCCCTACCTCAATTTTTGAAAATGAAGAATTCAGCTTATTTATGGAAGACGAAGTCCCATATATCCCTTAACAATATTATATTTTATCAAATTTTCTAACCCAAAACAACCTACCCACTAACCCACAACAAACAACCAAATAAATCACCCACAGATTTCTCTTTGTCAACCCACCTGTTAATCTAAACGTAAACTCATTAAACCCTAGAATAACCCCTACAAACACAACAAAAACAATACTTATTATAACTGTTAACGCTATTTTTTCAAGTGTTTTAGTTTCATTAAAGTAATTAAGAGTAATTAACAATCCAGGAATTACAAAAATAAACAATGCGCCAATAATTACCAATATCATTCTTCATCTAGAATATCAAACACGAATCGTGTAAATCGTTTATATAAATCTTGATTTAAAACAAAAGTTAAACCTATATAGATTGCTAATCCAATTAACCCAAACAACATTATGGTCCAAATATTTCTAATAGGATACCATTCTTTAATCATAGCAATTAAAATTGAAGAGATAATTGCAGAAAACAATATATAAAAATAATCTCTAGACACTGTTAATAAATTAAGTTTAGTAATTCTTTCAGCTAATAATACATATAATAATGATGACAAAACTGAAGCTATAAAGTAACCAACAGCAATTCCAAAGAGTCCAAACATAACATTAAGGATTGGGACCAAAATTAATAACAAAATTAATTCGAAAACCATGATTCTTTGGTTAATGTATTCTTTTTTCTCATATTGAAGAGCAATTCTTCCTGTCTCAAACAAAGTCTTAACAAGACCTGCAATCATAAACACATAAATAATATCAAAAAATCTTGGATAATTTAGTAACATTCCAAATTCAAAACTAAAGGCAAAAAATATTATTGATAATGGTGCACTTATAAATGCAATATATTCAATAATTCTTACCATATTTAATTTAAACATATCATATGAAATATTCTCAAATTTATTTTTAAACATTCTTGAAAAAAATATTGTAACCCGTCTATAAAAGAAATTACTGATTAATAACACAAAATACACAGTTGCAAATTCTTTTATCCCGTAAACTAATGCTACATAAATAAGTAAACCATATTCAAGCAAATTATTTATGCTTCTATTAAACAACCTTTGACGCCATTCATCAACAATTTTAGCAATAATAACTTTGTTAACTTTTGGTTTTAATTTATATGGGAAATCTTTCCACAAAAGAACCATCATTATAGCAAAAAATAATGCATATCCAATAATAACCGAAACATAAGTATTTACAAAATATAATGATATTGATACTACCATCATTAATACTACCTGACTAATAAAGTACGATCTATAAACTTTTATCTCTTGGCCAATTAATTTATAATATACTTCTGGAGTGGACTTTAATGACATAAAGAATGCCACAATTGCTGAGAGTCTTAAAGCTAATTCTAAACTTGGAAATACGTATGATAAACCAAGAAGACATAACCCTGCAAAAACACCTTTTAATGGAAACAATACACTAAGATTATTACAATATTTTTTTAAGCTTTTTTGATCATTGTCAACAATCCTAAAATCAAGTACATACATAAAAAAATACATAAATACCAGTGACAAAAATGCTACACCAAATTCAAATATTGGCATTGTAAAAGCTAATGACATAACAAATAAAACTTCAAGAATTCTAAACATATAGTAATAACTAATCTTATTTAAAAAAGATTTCACTTTTACTTGTTTTTCCATGAATTAAATAAATTAAGATTTTACTATATAAATATCTTTTGTAAAATTACCTTTTAACAATACAAAACCCTTGTTTTTTACCTTTAAGCAGCGCTACTGAACTATATTTTTTACTTGGACATATTTCACTAACCATAATTTTTTTAGGAGGTCTAGACTTAAATTCAACTCTAGCAACAATTTCTTGACCAAGAAAACATCCTTTTTTGAACGATACCAAATCTTTGTCAATGTTTAGTACCATATCCTGATCAAAATCAATTCCTTGAATAGGTATTTTATTTTTTAATCTAAATTTGTTGTACTCATCTTTGTAAATAGACAAATATTTATTTTTTGTTAAAAGAACTGAACCTACTTTTTGCTTGATCAAAATTTCATCATCCATAGTTTTGTGTTTACCAATTGTGCAGTAAACATCAAAATCAAGTTCTTTTACTTTAACATGTGTAAGAACTATGAATCGTTTAAGATGACTCATCAATCTATCAAGAAACTTTTTCTCAAATATAACTAGAACATGATCGTAAAACTTAATCTGATGAAAAACAACAATAATTTTTCCAAATCTATCTAAAAATGCATTTTTTGGAGCATCAAGTGTGTTACTTGTTATTCCTTTTAATAATATAAAGGGATTATTTGAAAACTTTAATACAATTTTTTTTGTTTTAAAATATTTAGTCATAGTCTAGTTCCATTTAGTCATATTTCCATTTAATGCTACATCCAAATGAAGGATTTCCAACAATTGATATTTTTCTCGTATCCAGATAATTTGAAATAGCATCATACATCTCTTCAACCTTATCTTGTTCATCCCCTTTAGCATCAGTAATCCTACTGTGGAAAATCAAATTCAAATTTTCATCAAATAAAAAAGGATCAGGAGTACAAACAGCACCATATGACTTGGCAACATCTTGCGATTCATCATGCAAATATTTAAACTTAATTTTACCGTTATCAACCATCTTTTTCATATTGTCAAATGAATCTTCTGGATAATTAACAGATTCATTAGGATTAATTCCGATAACTTTAACACCTTTACTTTCAAAATCTTGAGCAATCTTATTCAATGCACCTAACCTTGGAATTACATAAGGACAATGATTACATATGAATACAACCAATGTTAATTTTTCACCTTTAACTTCTTCCAAAGAATAAAAATTCCCGTCAGTTGACTTTAATTTAAAATTTGGAGCGTTATCTCCATTATTTAATACACCATCATTTGAACCCATTAATACCATAGTTATTTCACCTAAAAAAATAAAGACAAAAACTCTTTAAAAAATTAATGTTGAATTTTAAACACCCATAATCCAATCCCAAAATGTAACCACTATGTTGACATTACCATATTAGTATATATTTTTCTATACTAAATAATTTATAACAAAATTTAATAACATCACCAAATTCAATCAACGAATCATGAGGTCAAAAGGATATTTACTAGTAATTTCTGCTATCTTTTTAATAGCTATGAGTGCAATAGGCTCAGACTTTATGATCAAGTCCAATACACCATTAACTGCAGCTGTAGCATGGTCCATTAGTGCAACTATAGGCTCATACATATTGTTATTTATAACAAAAAAACATAAAGTGTTTATCCCAGTAGTAAAAGAGCACTGGAAAATATTATTATTAGTATCTTTTAGTTCTGTTGTTGGAACCATTTGTTGGTTCACATCTATTAGTATAATTGGCCCAGGATTGTCAGCTTTTTTAGGAAGAATTGGAACATTAGTAATGGTAGTCCTAAGTATTATATTTCTAAAGGAAAGGTTCAATTTATTTGAAGGAATTGGAGGATTATTAACTCTTGGAGGAGTATTATTGATTACATTCTCACCAGTTGAATATCTTGGCTGGAAAGTTATTTATATTATAGTTGGTAGCAGTACATATCATATTGGACAACTATATGCTAAAAAACACATACATAAAATTCCACCAGAAGTTTTTAGTGCAATTGGTGGTACAGTAGTATTAATTGGAGTAACCACCTATGCTTTTTTAACAGGTGAACTTCATGTTCCTGTAATTAAGAATTGGTACGTGATAACATTGGTTCCAATATTAGCTGAATCTCTTGGTAATTATATGGTACTATGTGCAATGTTACATATTGGAGCTGGAAAAACATATTTAATTAGATCAGGATTCCCATTCATTATAATATTATATTCATTTATTTTATATAAAGAAATGCTTCACAGCCATCAATTAATTGGTGGATTAGTTATAACAAGTGGAGTTATTTTCTTAACAATATTTAGAAAAAAAGATAAAATAACAAAAAAATCTTCTACTTAGTTATCCTTTTGTATCAACACATTTTATCAAATGCCAGCCCCATCAAGGCTTTAATAAGCCTTGAGGTAAACATTTGCTAGACTACATTTTTGTTTTAATACTAACAAAAAGTAGTCTTTAACTTAACTATCCTTTTGTATCAACACACTTTATCAGATGCCACCCGAATTGAGTTTTTACTGGTTCACTTATTTCTCCTTTCTTTAATTTAAATGCTGCAACCTGAAATTCTCTAACCATTTGTCCATGACCAAACCAACCAAGTGATCCACCTTTTTTACCTGACGGACAAGTTGACTTCAATTTTGCAAGATCCTCAAATGATTTTCCTGTTGCAATTTCATTTAAAATATCTTGAGCTTGTTCTTGTGTTTTTACTAGAATATGTTTTACATCTACCTTTTTTGACATATCTATCTCCTCCATTTAAAATTAAAACTAGTTTTTCCGAATGTGTTTTGTAATGAGGATAATTTGTTTTGACATTTATTATCATCTCCTGTTTACATTCACATTATTTTTTTGATTAATATTTAAATTTTTTTAACTTATATAAATCTTATTTAAGGAAATCTTTATATTAGATTAAATCAAATGTTTTTAACATATGTGTAGAATGATTGTTGCTCTTGGAAAAATTAATATTGGCAAATTACTTGATGACATTAAAATTGTTGCTCAAGGTTTAAATGAACTTAATGAAAAAAACAAAAAAAAAGGAATGTATACACATGGTGAAGGATGGGGGATTGCATATATTAAAAAAACAAGATGGCATTTATATAAATCAGATAAAGCAATATATGAAGATTCTATGCTTGATGAATTAAAAAAACTTAAATGTAGAGCAGTAGTAATTCACACCAGACATAGAACTATTGGTGAACGATCAATTGAAAACACTCAACCATTAAAATTTTCAACAAAAGATGGAGATTTTATTTTTGCACATAACGGAACCATATTTGATGATATGCAAGTCTACCATCACTACATAAAAGGAAATTCTGACTCTGTCAAAATGTTTAATAATATTTTGTATGCATATGCTCATGATAAACAAAGTTTTACTGTAAAGGATTACACAGCAGTTAATTTCATTCTGGTATCAAAAAAACACATCCAAGTTGCTCAAAAATATAAAATGAATCCAAAATATTCAACAATGAAACTTCTTAAAAATAAAGAAATGGTAATTGTTTCTTCAGAAGTTTTACCAAGTTACAAAAAACAAGACTGGAAAGAATTAAAAAACAATTCCATGTTAGAATTTGATGTATAAATTTTTAATTTAGATAAAACCTAAATTTTGTTCAGCCATCTTTTTTGTTAAGATTATATCTTTATACATTTTTTTAGAATAAGCAAGTGCGATTTTTCTTGCTGTTTGCGGTAGTACTTGATGTGATTCACTTTTACCTTGAATTTTTTCAACTTTTTTTATAATCTCGTCAGATACTGTTTGTCTTTCACTAAGCATTTTTTGATATATTTTTAACGGAGGTCTTGCCTCAATTGGAGTTATTTTTTTTACCAATTTAATCATTGCATCACAGTATTTATAGACTGATGCATCATCAAGTCCGCGCAATGCTGAATTTTTTTGAAGAACATTTTTTAGATATTTATTCTCAGGAACATATAATTTATTGTCCTCTAATTTAAACGGTTCTCTCAATCCAATCTTTGACGGAATTACATTTATTTTATTCCTTTGAACAAATTTTGACAATGAATTCATAACACTAGTCATACCCACTATATTCTTGAAACTATTCATATCAGCTCCTCTGGACTCAATTGTTCCATGTGAACTAATTTTTACAGGTTTCCAAGAAGAATCTAGAATTGATGCTTCCCTATCTTCTTTTGCATAATCAGATTGTTTAACACCTTTTTCTTCAAGTAATTGTTTCCATAATTTTGATCTGTCCACCACTCTGGATAATATTTTATCAAAACTTGGTGCATAATCATTTAATGATGAAAATTCAGGATAATCTGCAAATAATTTTTCAGGTCTTTTGAATATAGATTCAGACCGATAAACTATCATCCTTGAGGATTTTCCTAAATAATTTCCTTCATAATAAGGACTTGATTGCATAAATGTTGAGACTGCGGGATCTAGTGCAATAAATAAATTAAATAAGTTTTGAACCTTTTTCTTTCTTATATCATTAATATCATGTCTAAAAAAATGAGTTTTTCTATCAAATGTGGCTCTAGGTAAAGAAAAATGATAGTGAAATCCAATGCAACTATTTGCAATTTTCATACCCTCCCCTCTAATTTTTTCGTTTGTTTGATATCGTACTTCACTTCTTGTTTTTCCAGAATGTTTACCTAAATAAGTTCCAAGTCCAAGTAATTTTAAGTCATTATTATCTGTTTCATACAATAAAGTACTCATGTCATCTAGTAAATTCATAAACGTCTGTTTACTAGATCTATGAGGATTACTCATAATCTCAATCATATGCTGACCTGACTCATTGGTCAGATTAGATTTTGTTAATTTTGATTTTAAAGAATCTAAAATTTGATCAGCCTTATTCACAATATCCCCTTTTTTGTTTAAAGTAAAGAACTCTAACTCAATTCCAAACATCTTTGTTATACTAAATTCTTTACTAGACATTTTGTTCTACCTTTTAACCATAATACTGTCTAAAAAAACATTAACTAACATCTTAAACAGACAAGAGTAAATAATGAGTTTTTTAATTGTTAATATATAGACTAAAAAAATCTCAATTAATAAAAGTTTCTATAAGGTAAAAAATATGACCTGACCAGAATGTTGAAGAAAAGTTAGCTTCCCTAAATATGAAAAAGAACAAAATATAAATTAATTTTTTGGAATAAGTGAAGAAAAAAACCAATTTACATAACCAACATCATCACTCTTTTCTTCAGATATTCTTGAACCAAGTAGATGTGCTTTTGAATTTTTATGATTAACAAAGTCTCTATCACTAATTGTCCTAAATTCTTCAGCGTATAAAAAATGTCCAAATTCATTTCCAAAACCTTCAAAAAAGTCTTTCCAATGTCCATTTTGCCAAGGGTTATAATCATCAGGTTTATATCTTGAGGATAAGACTCCTAACACAGCATTATCAACAAAATCCTGATCAAGCCAAATAGAATTGGAATCAGGACAGTAGGCTCCATGAATAGATATAGCATTTATGAGACAATCTCTTTTAAATCTATTACCTCTTTTTAACTCATCTTCATCACCAGTTAAATATTCTTCTAGAAATTCATCATAGAGCATAAATAAAATAGATTTGTTTCCACTAGATAATGCAGTTTTTTGTTTGAGAAGAAATAATTAATCTTGCCAGTATATGTCTTTTCCAGAGCCGATCATAAAAAAAGTTAATTGGCTATAGAATGGATCAGATTCATCTTGCATATTTTTCCGAACTTCTTCCATTAATTCAAAGGTATGCACAAAAATCTCTTATAATACTTCATGGGCATTTGATTCTGAACCAAAGTAATCTATCCTTTGTTGAGTATATTCTATAAATCCAAGTAATAGAAATGATTTTTGAATTGCAAACATTTCGTCAATTGAAAGATTTTGAACCATTTGAATGTGGAAATTCTAATTATATATAAATATTCACAACATTTATTACTTAGAAGTAAATATATGCCCCAGCCGGGATTCGAACCCGGGTCCCCGCCTCGAGAGGGCGAGATGATTGGCCGGACTACACCACTGGGGCAAATGGATCCAGAGGGATTCGAACCCTCGATCTATCGGTGTCTTTCAAAAAAATGTTAAGAGCCGAGTGCTGTACCAGACTAAGCCATGGACCCACCAGAGATATTCTGGAGTTTTTTTAAGCTTAAATATCTTTCTACATGATATTGATTACTTGGTTTAATTATTGAAAAAAATCTGTGTACACTTTTTTGATCATATACACAAACAACACTTGATTTTTTATTATATCTAATTTTCGAACATTTAATCCCATTTAACTCTAAAACACTTTTAACTGACCAAATAATAGGATTACTATTCATCTTAAACTCAATATTTATGTAATCATATTTTCTTTTATGAGATGAATATTTTTTTGAATATCTTGGATAAACTGATCCATCTGTATCAAAAATACCCCTTACACATGCAATAGAAAATTTTTGATTGTTTAAAATTATTTTTGGAATTGTTATCTGTCCTTTTTTTCCAACTGGAAATCCTTGATTTTTAAAATAGTCAATTATCTTAGTATTATATACCCTTAATAAAACTGCATTATAATTTTTTCTATAATTAATATTACCTTTTATTCCAAAAATTTTTAATAGAATAGGTTGTAACACATCTCTAAAATAAAATTCATCATGTGTGTGACCCGTTATTAACCAGCATGAATAATATTTATTTCTTTGTTTTGAGAAATAGTCAGAAATACAACCATCTCCTATCAAAGCACCATATAATTCTGCCAATCCAATATTCATAATAGTATTTTGTAATTTTTTCATTTAAATAGTTCACACAAGTATGTCCAGTGAAAAAATTATACTGGTACAATATTTAACAAACTAAATTTCATTTAGTTAATATACGAAAAATATTCCATTCAAATTCATTAATCTTAACATAAAGTTTATATTGTCAACATTCTAAAATCTTTAAATATGGTGCAAATAGTGATGAGTATGGATCAATCTTTTTGGGCCATGCTTGGAAGTAGATTCTTAGAAGTTTTATACGCACCACTTAAACATCCTGAGATGTTTTGGATTTTAGTGCCACTAGTTTCAACAGTCATACTAATGGAACTGTATTTTAGTAGATATCCTAGAGAAGAACTTGGATACCACGCAGCACTGGAAAACACCGTTTTTTTATTATTTGTTACAGTTGACTTAATAAGATTTTTAATTTTAAAACATCAAGCAATTTCTTTTGTGAAAGTTTTATTTATTGTAATTATTTCGCTTTATGCCATTATTATGGGAGTATTAGACTTTTTGCATAGATTACCTAGAAACATTGCATTTAAAACAAGTTCAAAGTCACTCATTGGATTTACTGCGTATATAGCTATTGTTATGGTCTACTCAGACATATTAACTAATATAACACCAATTTCTTTAACAATCACATTAATATCCATTGCACTTTTGTTTTTGTTGTTTAAAATTATTATTAATTTTGTTCATTTTATGCAACCTCCTGCTCACGATGAAGTTGAAGACTTATTACAAAGTGTTGAAAAAGATTTAAGAAAAGCAGCAGCAGAGTCTGAAAGAATTGCTAATGAAAAATAAATAAAAAAATATTACAAAAATTACTTCTTTGAAATAACTTCTTTAACTGCTTTAATAATTTCCTTATCAGTCAAACCATATTTAACTAACAAATCATGTGCACTTCCTGATTCACCAAACTTATCAGGCATACCAATTATTTTCATTGGAACTAATTTATTCTGCACTACAACTTCGCCTACTGCACTACCCAATCCACCATAAATTTGATGTTCTTCAGCTGTTACAATCGCTCCTGTTTCATTTGCAGCTTTTATTATTACATCCTTATCAATTGGTTTAATTGTATGCATATTTATTACTCTTGCACTTATTCCTTCTTGCTCTAATTTCTCTGCAGCAATTAGTGAATGATATACCATCAAACCTGTTGCAATTATTGTTACATCTGTACCTTTCTTTAAAGTTACAGCTTTGCCTATAACAAACGGTGTATCAACATTTGTAAACACTGGAAGTTTTTCTCTACCTAATCTAATATAACTTGGTCCAAATTCGTCAGCTACTGCAACAACTGCTCTTTTTGCTTCAAGTGCATCAGCAGGAACTATAACTTTCATATTAGGTAAAGCTCTCATCATTGCAATGTCTTCCATCATCTGATGACTTGCACCATCTTTTCCAACAGTTAAACCTGCATGAGTTGACACTAATTTTACATTTAGGTTTGAATAACAAACAGATACTCTGATTTGATCAAAACATCTTCCAGGTAAAAATGCTGCAAAACTACTTGCATAAGGTATTTTTCCAGCTAAAGATAACCCCGCAGCCATACCAACAAGATTTTGTTCAGCAATACCTGTTTCAACATATCTTTCTGGATATTTTTTCTTTATACTAAATGCTTTTGTAGAATCTCCTACTCCTGAAGAGAGTGAAACAACATCTTTATTTTTGTCAGCTAGTTCTATTAAACCGTCCCCTAATCCTTCCCTTGTACCTTTTTTAACATCTGAATTTAAGTTATACATTTTTATTCACCTAGCTCCTTAAGTGCATCAATTAACTGTTGATCATTTGGTGGCATACCATGCCATTTGTATCCGTCTTTCATGAATGAAACACCTTGACCTATGTGAGTTTTAAAAATTATAAATGAAGGTTTTTCATTATTTTGTTTTGCTTGACTAAAAGCAATTTCTATTTTTTCTAAATCATGACCATCAGATTCAATGACGTTCCATCCAAATGATTCTATCTTATCTTTAAGTGGTTCTAAACTTAACATATCTTCAGTACTTCCACCTTGTTGAATCATGTTTCTATCTAAAAATGCAACCAAATTATTTAGTTTATAATGTGATGCTGCCATCAAAGCTTCCCAAACTGAACCTTCTTGCATTTCTCCATCTCCTAAACTTACATAAACTTTACTTTGTTTATTATCCATTTTGTACCCTTTGGCTAAACCAACTGCTGCACTTATACCTTGACCTAATGACCCTGTAGCAAGTTCAACAAAATCCATATTGTGATTTACTGGATGTCCTTGTAACATTGAATTTATTTCTCTTAATTTCATTAATTCAACTTCAGGAATTTTTCCTAATTCAGATAAAGTTGCATACCAAACAGGACATATGTGTCCATTAGATAAAATAAATCTATCTCTATCTGAGTCTTTTGAAAAAACATTTTGATTGATTACTTTGTAATATAATACTGTAAAAACGTCAGCCATTCCAAGTGAGCCACCTGTATGACCACTTTTAGCTTTATGAAGCATTTTTAGAATTTTTATTCGAATATTTTTTGCATATTGTTTTAATTCTTCCATTAAGTTTACCCCTAAAAAATTATATTATTGATTAAAAATAAGTGTTTTAAATAGTTTGTGTAAAAGTGATTTATATCCCATTAAGTAAGAACAGCAGTAAAGCTTTTTGCGTGTGAAGTCTATTTTCTGCTTCATCAAACACAACACTTTGAGCTCCATCAATAACGTCTTTGGTCATTTCATTTCCACGTAACGCAGGTAAACAATGCATAAAAATTGCATTAGGTTTAGCTTTTCTCATTAATTCATCTGTGACTTGAAAGGGTTTTAGAATTTTGATTCTATCTTTTTCTTCTTGTTTTGTATATTGATATGACATCCATGAGTCTGTGACTACAACATCTGCATCAAGTATTGCGTCATTTGGGTTGTTTGTTACATTAAACTGCACATTACTATGACTTACAGCAATACAACTTGGTTTCATTTCATTAGGACATGCTATACTCAAATCAAAGTTTAATATAGTTGATGCTAAAATAAATGAATGTGTTACATTGTTGTTAGCGTCCCCAATGTATGCAACTTTTAACCCCTCAATTTTCCCTAATTTTTCTTTAATTGTAAACAAATCAGCTAATATTTGACATGGATGATACATGTCTGTAAGTCCATTAATAACTGGAACATCTGAGTTCTTTGCAAGGTCTTCAATCATATCTTGAGAAAATAATCTTGCCATAACAACATTTACATATCTTGATACTGTTTTTGCAGCATCGCTTACTGTTTCTTTTTTTCCAAGAACTGAATCTTTTAGGTCATAAAATATTGCATGACCTCCTAATTGAGTCATACCAACTTCAAAACTTATCCTAGTACGAAGAGATGGTTTCTCAAACATCATTAATAGAGTTTTATCATTTAAAACATTAGAATACTCTTTGGGATTTTCTTTGATATCTTTTGCTTTCTCTAAGATAGATATAATTTCCTCACGATTCAAGTCTGTAAGTTTTAGAAAATGTTTCATTAACAATAATAAAATTAAAAAAGGGATATAAAGGTTTTGGGTTTATCAACATTTAAAAAAAATAATTATAAATTTAGTCTCCTTACATCTTTAGACTTCCAAGAGTAATTTTGCATTACAAATTTTGCAGTATATTCAAGTATAGAATCCTTATCCATAGTTCTACCCATCTCAACTTTATCTGCTATGTTAGCCACAAGATTAAGATAATCTACCGGATCGTGACCATATTGATTAACAAGCATTGCATTTCCTAGAACATGCATTAAACCCGAATCTTGGGCACCAAAATATCCTATAAAATATTGATAAGTGTCTTGATTAGTAATTTCAAAAGCTTCTGAAGCACTCTTTTGGATTAATCCATTTAATTGCGCATTGGTTCTTAAATTTAAAGGATTTATTTGACTATAAACCTTTTCAGTTTCAATATCAGGTCTTAATAATTTCATGTCTCCATGAGCTAAAGCAAAAGGAAATTTTTCAAATACATTACCAAAATATGAACTAATATCTGACAATCCACCTTCAGGTGTATCTGCATTTAGTAACACAACTGTAGCATAAGCTGCAATTTGTCCTAAATCAGATTGAGATACAGCATCGTGTGGTAAATTAGTGTATCCAGGATATTTAATTATCTGACTAACTCCAGCTCCTGAACGAACTATAATTTCTTGTAAACTTTTCCTAGACATTAGATTTTGTTCATTAAATCTAATATGTACCCATTGAAATTTATTTTTTTTCATTTTTGTCACATCTAGTTTATTCTTCCTTAATCAATCTAAAAATTGCAGTATAACCTATACTTAAATGATCTTGTTTTATGTTACCAGTTTGTTTATAGAATTCATTGTGAGCGTCATCATAATTCTCAACTCCAAAATCCTTAGAAATATTTTCAAAAATTTCTGCACCATATTGATTCTTAATAGCACCAAAACAAAAAGCCAGTCCAGTACCTGCCATAACCATTGTTCCCAAACCTGACAACAAAGGTATATGAGGTATATATGACATTCCACAAACAATACCAAATGTAAATAATGACATTGTTCCTCCACCTGCTAAGTTTGCAATTGATTTTCTTTTTTGTCTAGTCAAAGAATCATCCAACATTTTTTTTGTTCTTAATTCATTTTCTTGAGCTGCCGCAAACCCATAGGGACTAAAAAAAGAATTATTAGAAATTGAGAACAGATCACCATTGGCAGCTTTCCAATATTCAGTCCCATTGTCTGTTGTCTGTAATTTAAAAAGATTAGTTTTTAATAATTTCCTTAAACTTGAATTATATTCCTCTGGATTATCTAGAGAATGATATTCTCCTAATTCACCTACCACCTTTTGTTTATGCTCTGGAACATGCCAGTGTAATGCACAATCAAACTCTTCAAAGAATTTATTTATTCTTTGAACTAACATAGGAGGTTGATTCATTTTTATCACTCATAAAGCTCTGGAGCAAAAAATGGATCAGCAATTGATTCATATTCTTGAAATAGTCCTTTTAGTTCCTCAATTAAATCTAAAGGTGCATCCATTTTAATTTCAGAACCATGTTCTCTGAGATGAGACCTTAAACTAAAGAAAAAAGCCCTAACTCCATCACTCATTGGACCTGAACAAGTTTGTCTAATAGATTGTTCAATTCCATTATCAGTCGTATAACCAACTTGAGTTGTAATATATAATGTCCCTTCATCTTGTTCTATACCATATTCAATTGCATGCTTCCGTTGATCTAAAGGATCTAATATATAAGCTTGTAAAACTTGACCTACAGAGTCAAGATCCTCACCACCTGTTGTCCAACTTCCAATTTGCACTTCCAATTTTTTGTCTGTCATTTAAACCATCAACTCCATTACTTTTTTTTATCATAACCCACTAATTCTTCTCAAAGATTCATTAATTATTAACTGTTCATCGCCATCTTCAAACCCTAATAATGGTTCTAAAGCATGAAATGAACCAAAACAAGAATTATCCATTGTTTGTTGAATTTCTTTCAAATCAATTTGTGAAAGTGGAACTCCACGTTCATAATCGATTAATCCACGATGTCCAACAAATTCAGTCTGAAGAAATATACCATACATAAAACTGGCCAAGGTACGAATATCTTTTCGAACATGGTCTACCCATTCGGTTTCACCACCTTCCTTAAATTTTGAGAATCCAAAATCCACATTAATGACCTTGGTTGAGTTATGTAAAATTATATCTTCATATTTCCAATCCATTATTGTTAATCCAAATTCATGAGAAATTTTAGCCATTTCAATTAAATTTTTTCCAATTGTTACAACTTGCCCATTATTTAGTGTTCCAAATAAATCTTTTAGTGAAGGACCCGAAATATATTCCACCAATGTATAATCATTTCCAAGTGTGCCACAAAGTTGATCTGCAGATGAACGTATTTGAGATCCAAAGGCAAAAATTTTTGGAGAAATCCCATACCCATTCAAAAGTTCTAAAGCTCTAGCTTCAGGTCCTAAAGTAGAGATCATATTAGACTGTTTTAGCAATATTGATGGAAGTGATGTAACCCTAGCATTGTCATACCTTGCTATAAAATCAACACTTACAGCAACATCTTTGGTTGACTTTATTGAAGAAAGAACAAGTCCATATCTTGTACCATCAATATCATAAAAATCAGGTAATTTCTCCAATAGTATAGGAAACCCAGATTGTTGATTGCTATATCCCAAAGGAAATGTTATGACAGGTCCCACATATACCTCACATCCTATTGCACCATCAATTTTTTTTATATCTACCATATTTATCTCCACATATTACTTATTAAGGAGTAGTCACAACTAATTTAATATAAACATTTAGTATAAAGTATATATACAACATTAAATATTTAGTAAAATATATATATACAAAAGAACTCCCTAGATCCATGAAAAGAAAACTAATTGAATTAGGTGGTTCTGTCTATGTAAGTTTACCTAGTACATATGTCAAATCTAATGAACTAAAAAAAGGTCAAGAGATAAACGTTGATAATATTGACAACAACATAGTTATCTCAACATCTCCAATTGTTAAAGAAACTACTAGAACTATAACCATAAATAATAATTTCATGATTGGAAAACGATATGTAACAGCATTATATAGAAGAGGAATTGATTCAATTAATTTAAACTATGAAGGTGAACAAACCCTTAAAGCTGTAAAAAAGCTTATGGACAAGGACACCATTGGATATGAAATTATTAAACAAACTAAAAATTCCATTACAATTAAAGATTTTTCAGTCAAGTCCACTAATGAATTTAGTAATATCATTCGAAGAATGTGGCTAATACTTCTTGAAAATTCAAAAGAACTAATAAAAACTGTTGAATCTAAAGAATTTCAATCCCTTAACATGATAATAGCCAGGGATAAGGACATAAATAAATTTTCTAATTATTGCTGCAG
>Ga0233437_1004144_pt1 | contig 17624 bp, 14 predicted proteins | sample SI_122_August201_FD_182714 | JGI IMG/M metagenome (GOLD analysis project Ga0233437, IMG submission 182714) | Seawater microbial communities from Saanich Inlet, British Columbia, Canada - SI_122_August2016_200_MG | ecosystem: Environmental > Aquatic > Marine > Inlet | place: Canada: British...
CCTGCAGTCGACCTTTGGGCAAGTCAATGATTTATTCGTAGAGGCCATCGAAACGCAGCGATATTTCGACTTTCCCAAATTGAATGACTATACATATTTTTCACAAATCAATTAGGATTGCTGTATTACAACTAGTACTATCTAACTACCGCTGCCCGCCAAACTACCGGCGGGGAGCCAACGGACACCTAAACGGCGTTTTTCCGATTTTGGAGTTGGAGTTCAAAGCATGCAGAAATTTGTAAAAGGAATGAAACTGGTTGGTGCCGTCCTGTCCCGACCGATAGTGTCGGGATGAGCTCAGCCGTTATACTCATGTGTCGAAGGAAGTGATCGATAAGATTAGAAATCCTGTTGATGAGTTTTTTGAGTAATGGTCTTTTCGCTAAAGGAGAAATAAACACAATTGTGTTTATAGAGCCAATTTGGAAGGATAACAACAATGGGTGTTACACACACGTTGGGGGTAATTAACAAAAAAGTGCAAATTGAACTATTAAAATTTTTGGTATAATATAAGTAAGGAAAAAAAGATGAAATTAATAAAAATATGTTTGCTCACATTATTAGTATTAGCGCTCTTTAGTTGTATTATGGATTCCGATGAAAGTGAAGAAATTTCAATGATTAGCATTGTTGAAAATAACCCTCCAACAGATGGGTTTGATTTTCCTGTCATGCCAGGCGAAATGAACGGTTGGAGGGAACCTCCGGACGCAGTTCCGGAAACCGACCCAAACTTTGATCCATCGAGTTTTCTCGCTGAAAGATCAGATGGGATACACCCAGCAATTGATTTCTATAAAGAAGACGGTTCGGATGCGGGCGGCTCTGAACTTTGGGCGATTGGGGGTGGCGTTGTTGTTGATATAGTATATGATCGTGTAACATATCCTGACAAACATGATGGTGGCGATAGAGATGAAGGCTGGGGGAATCTCATTCTTATTCAACACGATTACGTTGAGAGTGGTGTCAACAAGAGAGTTTACGCGCAATACGCTCACTGCCAAACTATTGAGGTTGAGCTATACCAATCTGTTACGCGCGGTCAACGTGTTGGATTAGTGGGCGGTACAAATGGAATAGTAGGAAGCAATTTTGACAACCATCTGCACTTTGAACTACGTACAACTAACCTAAAGGCAGATGCATGGCCACAGAGCATAGGTTTAAACACAGTCGAAGCTGTACTACAGCACTACACGCATCCTTTGGAGTTTATCAGAGCCCACAGACCTTAGACTGGCCTTATTCGAGAGATTAAATAGCGTGTTGTTGGAATATAGCAGTAAAATGTATAACAAAAAAATGCACCAGACAGCCAAAGTGTCACGACTTTTGCTTTGCAGGGCGCAAAGCAATCTAAGGCGGAAGCTGCGCAATGCTCGCGCCACTTCCGCTGCTGGTGATTTTCAACGTTGCCATTTAAAATACTAACCCTGCGTCACGCTGGCATACGTACGAAAGACAGCGTTCCCGTTTGTAAACAGATTATCAAGCGTCGCGGTTTTCATTACCCCAATCTATCCTGTTTACCCCGAAATATGGGGTAGACACACCTTCTCCGAGGACGAGTGCAAACCAGGAGAGCATGTCATGAAGATTCTTACAGCAATGCTCACCCTCTTCCTGATCGCCGGATGCGGGGACGACGAGACCAATCCGCTCTCTTCGAAGGAGGAGCAGTTGATCGGCTCGTGGCGGCTAGATATCGAAGGGGTCGACGACGAGGACTTTGGATTTACCTACTCCTTTGCGCGGGACAAAAGCGTGGTCAACAAGATGGGAGGGGCGTTCCTCAAACGGCTCCAGGAGATAGAGGGAATCGACATAGGGAGATTGAAGGGGGTCGATGGCGGGACGGTCAACCTGCGGGGTCGATGGGCGATGGAAGACGATACGCTCGAAGTCGTCTTTGAAACGCTGGATGTCGCCCTGTTCGGTTCGGTACTGGGGGTGCAAATCTCAGTGCCGGTGCACCAGCTCCAGCTACCCTCCGATAAGGATTACCGTTTGAGCTATACCTGCTCGATTACCGGCGACGAATTGATCCTCAGGGGCAAATCCCTAACTGTGGGCGTTCCATTGGACCAGGCTGTGGAAGCGGAGTTGCCAGAAGAGGACCTGGGTCCCATTGGCAAAATGGGGCTCGAACTGGCAAGTGATTTCCTCTTGGACGTCATTCGCCAGGAGCATCTTGACGAAGCCGCCTTCATCAGAGCGAGATGAGCCGGTGGCTTGGGTTTATGGATTGCGTCTGAGTTGATAAGCCTCAATTAGTGTTCACCAGTTCCCCTCAGCCACTCTTTCTGCGCCATACTGTTCATCGCCTCTTCGAGATCCCCCTCGGTAAAAAGCGCGGCACCGCTGATCTCGCTCGACTCCCCCGGCTTCAGCGTTCCAAAATAAGGATCGGCGTGCAGACAGGGAATATACGCGTTGGAGAGCACGCTCTTAGGAGGATCCCCGGCAAGGACGATCTTCCGCTCGCCATCCAGGCTGGTGATGGCCGCAACGGCGCAATCAATCGGCTTGTCGACCAATCCCCCTCTACCGTTGGCAAACTTGTCGCAGTCGTGCTGGGGGCTGCCCTTTGCATAGGCGACCATGGCATCCCTGTCCGGATTCGCCGTTTTGACCTCCGCCAGACGCACCAGCTTGCCGTCCATAAAAAAATGCGTGTACTGGAAATTGTCCTGGTGCTGAGGAAATCCCTCTAACGCTCCATATTGGAAGCAAAACAGCGGCTTGATGCGCGGTAAGATCTCACTGCTCCCATTGACGATCCTCATCCACCATACGGCAACCGGTCCATTCGCTGTGACGCACCCTTCGACCTCTACACCCGACAAATGAGGGCTCTCCACTTTGAACCGCGCCGAACGCGCGTCCGGAGATATCTCCCACGGATATTCGATTTCATCGTGGTGGCGCAGAATGCTGTAGCCTGTGTAATCTCCCTCCAGGCTCTCTTCTTCGTCATCGTACTCCAGGTGTTCTGGAAAATTGACGTGAAGGTGGCCAGCTTTTCCCCAGGGCGGCTCGATGGTGAGGCCGTATCTGAGCTCGGCACCCAGCTGAGAATCGGGTGCAAAGGTCACCCCTTTTTCGGGCCTGATAACCGGCTCATCGGTCGCCGGCATGCGGTACGGGATCTCGTGCATCCAATCGTCGGAGGCCCACTTCCACTGCTCCACCAACGCCTCTGGTGAACCCTTGTACAGGCACAGCCTGCCCCGGATGGATAGCGACCGGCCCCCAGGCTCGGATATCTGTGGAATCCCCCTGGCAACGTCCTCTTTTTCCGGACGCTCCCAGAAAAATGCGGCCGTCCATCTTCCCTCTTGTGCACAAAAAACGGTAGCCGGCACACCCTCCGGTCCCTGAACACGGATCCAATCCCCTCCCTCCATAAAAACCGTGGTATGCGCTCCATCTTTCCATCGAGCCTCGTCCAGACTCACGCAAACTTCCAGTGCATTCCCCACGGGATGCGCCCACATGCGCCAGTCCATTCCCCGGCGGATATAGGTACCCCAATAAGTCTCCTCCCACGAAGCTGCATCCATTCCTCCACTGTCACCGGTCGCCGCAAAGGAACATTCGAGCACAGGCGCTCCCCCCTGTGCCGGCTCTATGCAAAGCGTTTCGCCGCGTATCTTCCCCTTCAGTCGAGTCCCGGTTCGCGCACCCGGCCTCGGCTCGCGCAAACCCTCCTGTCCCGTCGGAATCGTCGATACCGGAGCCACATCGGGAGGAAAATCCTCCAGATAAGCCGCAAGGAGCTTCTCCCTGTCATTGGGCATCACATACAGCACGGTCTTTTGCCGGATCTTTTCCACCTTCTCATCGACATACCAGCGGGTATGGCCGCCTGTATGGAGGCAGTCGTGCCAGCCCTGGCCGATGCTCAGATTGTATCGGCGCCCCATCGCCGTGAGCCACTTTCCATCGCGCGACGTCGCCCCGATAACGCCGTGTACGGGCCTATCGGCACACGTGCCGAATCCCCATATATCTCCCGGATGCATGGCTTCAAAATCCACATGCCACTGAGTGCAGGCGGGGTTGTTCCACTGCGAGTCCGGAGACTCCTTGTGTTTTCCCCGAGCGGTTTCGAGCAGAGACGTCGGGCCACGCATCGTATACACAAAGCAGCGCCCAGCAAACTCAGACAGGGCTCCCCGGCGCTTGAAGGCGGGCGAATCCCAGTGCTGCATGCAACCGTCGATAAAGTGGATCTCTTTGAGGCATTCCACCGGGCCATCGACCTCAACTTCCATAGATATTCGGCCACCGAGCCTGGGCTCAAACGTGGCAATACACGTCAGCTCTTCCTCACCTGCGCTACCGGTATAGTGAAAACGCACGCTTCCATCCTCACGCTTCTCCCCACAACCCAGTGCAAACGGTCCACACTCAAAGCAGTGGAAAGTGAAGGCACGACCGATCTCCGGATGGTTTGCAACAAGATGGAGCCGATCTGGCTCTTCGCCGGATCTGGGACCCAAAAGATCCAACGTCAGGTTTTCATCCAGAAAGCCGTCACTGGCAGTGCCGGCTGAATCTTCAGAAATATTGCTGAGATTTTTATCAGTCATGGTTCATCCTAAAATTCCTTCCCGAATGCAGTGCGGAAAAATTGAAATGGATCGTCCGCTATTTCTCCCTCTCTTTTTCTTCCTGTATTATTCTACTATTTTACCCTCTCGATGGCTACCTTCGACTCCAACATCATCATATTGAAACAACCAGCGACACCAGCGTCGTCCGCGCCGTTGCATATCCTGTAAGTGAGGAGAGTAAAGATGAATAAACTGGCGATCATTTCGGGTTTTTTGGGCAAGACGCTCAACCGCTATATGACGTATCAGGAAGATCGAGGGCTGGCCACGCGCATCGAGATGGCCTCCCGAGTGGAAGGAGCGGATGGCCTGGAGGTCTGCTATCCGGCCGATTTCGGCGATTTCGCCGAACTGAAAGAGCTGCTGGAAAAATTCGAACTGGGGGTTTCAGCGGTGAACTTCCGCTCGCGGCGGACGGGAAAGTGGTGGCGGGGATCGTTCATCTCCGAAATCGCAGAGGAGCGCGGGGAGGTGGTGGATGACCTGAAGCGGGCGATGGACTTTGCCGCGGAGCTGGGCTGCAACCGGATCACCACCTGTCCGCTCAACGAGGGGACCGACACGCTGTTCGAGGCGGATTACGGGCGGATCTTCGATTACGCCGTGGAGAGCTTCGGGGAGGCGTGCGCTCACAACCGCGATGTGCGGGTCTGCATCGAATACAAAATCAACGACCCCATGGCCCGCTGTCTGTTCGGGTCCGCCGGAGAGACGGTCAGTTTCTGCCTGCTGGTGGGGGCGGACAACCTGGGGGCCACCCTCGATATCGGTCATTCGCTTCTGGCCAGAGAGAGGCCCGCCCAGGCGGCGGTGCTGCTGGACCGGGCGAAGAGACTGTTCTACGTCCACCTCAACGACAACGATGGAGTGTGGGATTGGGACATGCTGCCGGGAGCTTATCACTTCTGGGAGACCATTGAGTTTATCTACGTGCTCCGACAGCTGGGTTACGACGACGACTGGTTCGCCTTCGACGTCTTTCCCAAGGAGTTGGACACGGTGGAAAACTACGGCGCGGTAATGCAGCTGACCCGCAAACTGGAGGAGATCACCGACCGGATCGACGTGGGAAAAATGGAGGCGCTGATGCGCGAGCGGAATTCGTCGCAGACCATTCCCTACCTGTATTCGCTGATTTAGGAGAGGATGATGGAGCTGAAATTCAGTGCCAACGCCGGTTTTTTCGGGATGCGAAGGGATCGCTTCACCCAGTATCAGCCGCAGCGGGATCTGGAGGAGAAGATCGAATTGGTCGCTTCGGTCGAAGGGGTTACGGGAGTGGAGCTGAAGTATCCGAACGACTTCGCCGATTTGAAGCGGGTCTGCGAGCTGCTCGAAAAGCGCGATCTGCAGGTGTCGGCGGTCAACGTCGATATCAAGGACGCGGAGCATTTTCGCCACGGGGCGCTGTCCGCCCGTTCGCAGACAGCCAGGGAGAAGGTGATCGGTCTGCTGTGCGAGGGAATGGATCTGGCGGCGGAACTGGGAACCGGACTGGTGACGACCTGCCCGCTGGCGGACGGGTACGACTACCCGTTCCAGATCGACCACGGAGAGGCCTGGGGACAGTTCATCGATTCGGTCGCCCGCGTGGTGGCCCATCGACGGGATGTGACGCTGCTGCTCGAATACCAGCCGCACGAGCCGCACGCGCGGATCATGCTGGGCGACGTAGGCAAGATGCTCCACGTCTGCGCCGAAGTGGGTGCGGAAAATCTAGGGGCGAATCTGGACGTGGGGCACTCCTTTGCCGCGGGTGAATCTCCGGCGGAAGCGGCGGCGCTGCTGGCGGCCAAAGGGCGGCTGCGCTACATCCACACCAACGACAATACGGGAGACGGCGGCGACTGGGATATGATGTCGGGAACGGTCCACTTCTGGGACTGGCTGGAACTGCTGCACACCCTGGAGCGGATCGGCTATAGCGGCTGGTTCGGAGGGGATATCGCGCCCAAGCAGATGGGGCCGGTGGAGGCGTATAGGACGAATTTCAGGCTGGTGCGCCGCATGAACGGGCTGCTGGAGCGATTGGGACGCGAACGGCTGGCCGAGCTGGTGGGGCGCGATGGGAACACGGCGGAGACGTTCGATTTTCTGAGTTCTTTTATGGAGTGAATGAAGATTCCGAGTATGCCGGACAGGGATGGGGGAAACCGGCTCTGGTTCGGAAAAATCCGCCGAAAGTCTGACGGTGACCTGGCATACAAAAAAAGAGGATAAGGTTTAAATGTGGCAGAAAGCGGTGAAATGGTAAACCAAACTCCCGTCGATAGCCACTATTTATGTTCAAAGTCATCATCATAAATAGCGCCGGTGAGATAGTTTCCCCAGTTCTTCTCAAAGAAGATGCTCCTGGGATTTTCCATCTCTCGCAAGGACCGTTCACTTATCTCAAAGCCGTCGTTTTTGTATTCGAGAACAACCTTTACTGTCTTGTCCTTTTCCTGTTCTTCAATAAAGCGAAATGCTTCGAGATCGACATTTCGCGCCACGGGCACAACGGTGCCATTTGCCGAACACATGGCACGAGCGCCACGGCTGCCACCGCCATTAATGGCATAGTGGTTTAGAGCGCGAAGCACTGCTTCTGAGCTGAGAGCTGTATGGCGCCAGTTGAAATAGGATGTGATTTTATTGGGGGCATCTATGTTCATGCCGTGATCTCTTATGGACTGATTGAGCGCTATTGCCGCTTTTAAGGCATCGGCTATTTCATCGACGTTGCAGATAAAACCCGCATGATCACTCATGCGATCCTGAACATCGATCTCGATATCCTCCACCTGCATGCCGTCTTCATTATCGAGGTTGGCACCGATCTCATCTATCGCGTTTTCTATAGATTTGCGGACAGTATCACCGATGCTGCTACTGTCGGGGAAAGTGCCTTTGCAAGAAGCTATATGTTTTGCACAGCGCATGCCAAATACCTGACCGGCATTTAAGGCCGCACCGCCCGGACGAGTTACCCCATGGGTTCCCGATACTTCTCCAATGGCATAGCAACCTTTAAGACTGCTCTGGGCCCAGATATCGACATCGACACCGCCATTCATGTGCTGATTGCTGACATTGAAGGGGAGGGGAGTTGTTGCGATATCGTGCTTGTGCTGGCGATAAAGCTCGATCGCCAGCGGGTTCATTCTCAGCAATCGGTCTATGGGCATTTCCCGTAGTGCATCGTTGTTTTCGAGATATGCCCTGACGTCGGGATCGAGTCGATCCAGGCTGAAGGGTTCATCGCCGGGAACGGCTTCGGGATTTCGATTAAAGTCCATAAGGACGGTGTGGCCCTTGCGACTTTCAATAAATATTGCCAGATCCACGAGACTGGATTTATAATCGACCATACGCGTTGCGTGAAAGGGCCATTGGTATCCCTTGCGGAATACATTCGATGCCAATTCCCGGGTCGTTCGATAAAAATCCGCCAGGAAGTTATGCTCTTTCCCATGTTCATCAACTGAGTAGATATAGGGGATGACCTGGACATAAGTGCCCGAAAGATTCCAGGGGAATTCCGTGCGTCTGGTGCCAATGCCAAATTGACTCTCTGTCAGATTGCACACTTTTATGCCTGCTTCTATCGCCATGCCCAGTGAGCCAAAGCAATGCTTTGGATAAACACTGTCGCGATAGAGTTCGCCCGGTCCGCCTGTGGCCAATACCAGTTTGTCGCATAGAATGACCAGCAGACCAAATTCATTGGTATCGCGATCCCGTTCAATGGCAATGACCCCTTTTACTTCATTGTCGTCTGCCAGGATGCGAATACCTGTGGTTTGCTTGAGAAAAGGGATGTCGAGCCGAATCGCCTCTTCGCAAAGAACCTTTGTCATCAGGCGAGAGGTACGTGGACCACAGCTGGTTGCACGCCCGACGTCATCGTGATCTGTCTGATATCTGAGCACTGCACCAAATCGATCCTGTGGTAGGGGAAGCCCCATGTATTGCAAACCGGCAAATGCGCCAATGGAACCTACCGCTTCTATATAAGCGGTATCCTTATCCATTCCACCGCCAGAGCCGATATCATTCGCCAGTTTCGTAAAATCGTCGCCGCGGTTACTGGTGCCGGCTGTATGCAATGTCTGTTTATCCGATCCGGAGCAGGCCGACGTGCCACTAAAAAGCCCGGTGCTGCAAACCAACACATCGACAGCCTCGCGCTTTAGTTCGACGGCAGCGCGCAAACCAGCAGCACCACTGCCGAGAACAAGAGCCTCCACTTTATGAACGGGACATTTGAAGTCATTTATCTCTACGATGTCATCTCTCTCGCGAATGCAAACACCGCCGGGCATTTTTACCCGTGTCAGTGCATCCAATATTCCCTGTGGAATGTCGATGGCCATGATTACTCCTAAAGTGTTCTTAGTTGATTTACCACCCAATCTCTTTGCTGAAAATCACCTGAATCGGGCATTGGGATTGTCCATTCTTCGCAGTAAAAATGGGTCAAATTAACTGAGCGGACCAAGAGTAAGAAACGCTCTCATACAAAATGGGGCAAATTCAAGTGCTCACATCACCGGCATCGATAGCTTGCCTGGTAGCTTCCCTTCTCCTCTTGCTCCCGGCTCTCCACAACCCTACCTTGGACCCCAATCCGTTATTTCTCTGATAATGAGGCAGAAATGAGCCATCGCGACGACCTGCTGAACATGCTCTCTGGACGAAAACCCGACAGAATCCCCTTTATCTTCATGGGCTTCCACGATGAGAAGGCGATGCACAAATTCGTCTCCCCCGACTGCTACGACGAGAACACCTATTGCGTCCCCCAGGACGATCCTCCCCGCGACCGATTTTCAGCCGCGCCCCGGAATGGGGAAAGCCGCCAACGGGCCGTCCGCATGGCCGAGTATCTGGGCATGGCGACCATCGGCGTGGGCAAAGGAGGAGTGCTGCCATTCGGGCACGGAGGCCCCGCAGAGATCCTGCCGGTCGTCATCGAACGGACCCCGAATTACAAGATTCTGCAGTACGAAGGCGGCCACAGAAGGCGCTTCAACTACAACCCCCATTCCATTCACTACTACGATTTCCCACTCGCCAATCAAGCGGATCTGGAAACGCTCGAACTTCCGGACATGAAATCACCCGCCCGGTTTCAGGATGTCGCCGAGGATGTCCGCTATTTCAGTGAGGCGGGGTTCGCAACTACCGGCGCCATCCAGGGCTTTTTCTCGGGCATACACAACTCTTACATGAGCTATGAAGACACCCTTGTGAATCTGCTCTTGCAGCCCGAATTCATGAAAGAAGTGACCGCAGCCCTGGCCCGGATGAGCCTGGATGCCGTGGACATGCTCCTGGAGCGGGGCGTGGATATCATCAACGTCTGCGACGACCTGGGGAATGCCGGGGGGTTGATCATCTCCCCCGAACTTTTCCGGGAATTCTTCCTCCCCTGGTACGCGGAACTCGTCAGCTTAGTGCACGCCAGAGGAGCATACGTGCATCTGCATTCTCACGGGAATATCCGCCAGATCCTCCCCGACCTGATATCCATTGGCGTCGATATCGTCAACCCCTTCGACTGGGACGAGAATCCGGACATCTCCGAACTGGTGGAGGAATTCGGCAAAGAGATCGTCTTTTGCGGGGGCACAGTGGGAAACCTGTCCGACTACGACCTGGATGAAGTCGCCCATATCGTGAAAAGGGCCTGCAGACTCGCGGACAGGGCCGAAAAGGGGTATATCCTGCTGACCGCCGGCGTCCTGGATACCCTCCCCAAAGAAGACTGGGAAACCTGGCTGGAGATCTTCACCCGGGCCCGGGAAGGAAAGCTGTGAAGCAATAGTTCTTGGACGGGGTAACTTCAATTGATCAAAGGTGGTGTTTATGCCGATAGATTGTTGGTCGCCATTCAAATCGCTACATGCCTATGAAAGCAGGCAGGTCGCTGTGGAGGATCTGGTGCGACCGTGGATGGGCGCCGGCCCTTTCTTCCACGACCTCTCGGAAGAGGTGACGGGTCGATCGTTTTTTGAAGATCTGGAGTCGGATACGGGCGAGAAAACTTTTCGCCGTTGTCTGGCCGAGGGAGAAACTTGTCTGGCGGATTCCCCCGTGGAGGGCGATCCACTGACGTATCTGGGCGAAACGCTCTGCTACGAGGTGATCGACCATGAAGAGCCGCTGCTGAACTGGGGACGCTACTTTCGGGGGAATACCCTGGTTGCCCAGTTCGTCTCTACACGTGCCTGGGCTGAAAAAGCAGGTCCTGCCCGGTTTAGAATGCTCGTCCGTATCGACAACCAGGTGGTCGTAGCTGTCAATGGAAAGGTGCAGTACCGATCCTTCGAAGAAGAATTTGTGCGCACCAACAACAGCTGGTTGGGCGAGCGGTCCTGCGAATTCGAGCTGAACTTGAGCAAGGGCGAAAACATCCTTTCGATCGGTGCTTTTCGCCTCGGGCGAATCGCCGGGGGAGCTATGTTCCTGCAGACGCTCAGCGCGCCGCTCCAGGTTTCTCTGCCGCTTCGTTCCGGTTCCGCAGGCATTGACCGAGTTAAAGAGGAGACTATCCGGGATCTGTTCTATCCTCCAAGAGAATGGTTCTATCCAGGCGACCCGATCCGACTCCTCAGGCAAAAGGGGACGAATTCAGACGAGGGGGAGATCGAATGCACTGCCATGGTGAAGGGAAAGATCGTCGCCCGGAAGAGGATTCCCATCTCCTCAGAGGAAGTGACGCTCTGTATGGGGAACGATATCGATTCGAACACCTTCCAGATTCGCACTACCGCCATCGTCGAGGGAACGAAGCTGGCAGACCGCACCTTTCAATGCACGCGTGTGGCTCCATCACCAGCGGGTGTTCAGTCGTATGAAACCCGCAGACAGTTCGTCCTGGAGCACTTCGCCAAAGGACGGGATGCCTGGGCGCAGGTCGCCCGCTACGCGTTGGGCAGATCAGAGGGAATCGATGGCGATGTGATCGCCGATGGGTGCCAACAGATCGACCGCCGGCTCGATTGCGCCGACTTCGTCCTGCATCCGTTCCTGCGCTTGATGCACGCGGATAGGGGGCGCAACGAGCTGCCTGCGGATATCGCTCAGCAGCTTACCGAGTCGGCCCTGAACTTCCGCTATTGGACCGATGAGCCCGGCAGCGACTGTCTGGTAACAGGCACGGAGAACCACCAGATCCTCTTTCATACGGCGGAGATCATCGCCGGTCACCTCTGGCCGGACGAGACCTTCAGCAATAGCGGCATGAGCGGCAGGGACCACGTCGAGCACGGCCGTCGACTCGCCGTCGACTGGCTCGTAAACCGGGCGAAGACCGGATTCCGCGAATGGCATTCCAGCTCCTACTACCCACACTGGATCGCGGCACTGCTAGACCTGTACGACTGCGTTCCCGAAGAAGAGTCGCGGCTCAGAGAGATGGCCGGGAACGCGTTGACCGTCGGTTGTCTGAATCTGGCATCCGACTCTTTTGCCGGTGCCCTGGTCACGACGCACGGCAGGGTCTATGCGCCTATGCTCAAGGTGCCCGACACCGACGGTTGCTCGGGAATGCACTGGTTGCTCTATGGCGAAGGCCATCTGAGGCAGGCGACGGGGGTTGTACCGCTGGCGGCGGGCGGCTTTCGTCCCCCCGCGTTCTTCACGCAGATCGCCCGGACCAACGACTGCGTCACCCTGGCAAAGCATCACCAGGGCAACGATGCCCGATTCATCGTCTATCGCACGCCGGACTATCTTCTGAGCGCGCTCCAGAATCACAGACCCGGTGAGAGGGCAGCTCAGGTGCACCCCTTTCAACTCACCTTCCGGGACAAAGTGGCCGTTTTTTTTTCCTGTCCCGAAAGTTCGAACGAAGGCAGCGGGCATCGGCCCGACTACTGGTCCGGAAACGGGTATCTACCCAGAGTGTTCGCAGAGCGCAACGCGGCGGTGCTCCTGTTTCAACCGGGACAGGTGGGCTGGATGTCGCACTGTTATTTCGAACGCGATCGCTTTGATGAGGTAGTCGAAAAAGAAGGATGGCTCTTTGCCCGCAAACGAGACGGGTATGTAGGTATCTGGTCCGAATGCGGTTATGAGGTGGGCTCGCGCGGGCAGTACGCCGGACGCGAGCTGATCTGCCGCGCCGGACCGAATGCCTGGATCGTCGAAGCGGGACGACGGGCGGATTGGGATTCCTTCGAGGTCTTCGTCGGCGCCCTTATGAAAGTGAGGCCACACCGGGACGACACCGGGCGAATCGTTTACTCCTCTCCAAGCGTGGGAAGTCTGCAGATGGGATGGGAAGGCCCGATTCTGCTCGACGGCGAGGAAGTCGATACCGACTATCCCCTGCTCGACAGTCCCTACGGATACTCGGAGTACGGCAGCGGCAGGATGACGCTGCGCTACGGAGATGAGGAGGTCGAACTGGGAGCGGAGTAGACCACAGGGCAAGAAATACTCTCGATCGATATGGAGCAAATTCGATGGATCTCACCAGGGAAACCTGGCTGGAAATTTTCGCCCGGGAAGGAAAGCTGTGAAGCGACAGCTCTCGGAATACAGGTGCGAAGCCCAGCTCTCATTCATTCTCTCGGGATAAATTTATCCGCAGATTTGTCAAAGTAGAAATGGACTGTTTCCCCCTGGGAAAATGCCGGGCGCTCGACCAGATACGGCAGGAAGTTCCCATCCTCAAAACAGGGCTCTGCGAAATATACCGTCTCTATCCTGAGGGAATCTCTCGCATAGAAGTGAAAGCGATTGATGAAGCAGGCAAACTCACAGCCTTTGCATGAACCATCAGCAAAATAATAGGCCTTGGGATACTCCAGGACTCTTTTCAGCTTCTTGCTCGTCGTGAACATGTAGATGGACCATTTTACCGGGAAGAAGCCCATCTCGTTCCCTTCTATGTGGGAGACGATGGTTTCCCTGTTACCGTCCCCCAAAACATCTTTGAGATAGAGTTGATGGCCGCGCAGATTGGGCAGCGAATCCAGGAGTGTTCCAGCCGTATCGAAGATGGCGATGTGCTGGTAGACCGCATCTCTCTCGCGATACTCCTGCCAGTACATGGACTCTTCGAGATCGACAAAACCGTCATCGGAAGGAAAATTTACGGCGATGAAGTTCGATTCCTCAACCTCTGTTTCGTGCGGTTTGTAAACCACTTCCTTATGAGGGGATACCGGTTTGAACAGCTCATCATCCAGGGATTTCTCTCCAAGATGGGTTTGATGCGTACTTCCGCAACCCACGATTGAGAGACTTATCAGGAAAAATTTGACTATAGCCCTGATCATTCCTATTCTCGGTCCGATTCAGCTCGCCCCCTGGAGGAGAATTGCGTGGCACATCGGTGCCCGGAACGTGCCACCATCAGTCAATATACTTGTCGGCCAAATGATTCGCCATGCCGCTGTGCCCGGACACCCCTGGAGTCGAGGTGCAAATCTCAAACAGCGTGGTATTGGTGATCCGGTCGGCGGCGACTCTTACCTGGGCAGACTGGGCGAAGGCCGAAATAACCATACTCTCTTTCCCACAGCTGTGTCCTTGCCGCCTCCCCCGGTGCAGGGGTACATTCGACAGACTGCACTGACTCCAACGCCTCAAAGGAGGCCACGCTATGGAATTCGTCGACGCATTGGTAGCCGCGTTCCTCAGGCTTCCAGAGACCTACAACCAGCTCGCCGATGAGCGGAATGCCATCGACACCAGCGTTCAGTACCAGGCCTCTGTCCACACTCCCTTTGGGAGCGGACACTCCGCTCAGGACGAGATTGCCGGACTGCACTTCGAGCTCAGCGTGACCTGTGAACCCATGTTCAGCGAGTCAGCCGCAGTTACTGCCAACACCGTCTGTTTCCTGATCTCAGACGATCGAATTCGAGACGCGGTCTTCACCCGAGACGACGTTGAAAAACGGGAAGACGTGCCGCTGAACAGAGAAAACTGCGAGGGGCTCCTTGCCGCGGTGCAGCGCTTTTGCGAAAATTCACTCCCGGACGAAATTCCGGAACCGGACCTGGATTTCGAAGAGGAATAGCGCCCCCGGTCTCAATCCACACCGGCAACCCCGGAGTGCGCGCTGAAAGAAACGGCCGATATGGACCCGGCACATAACCCGTTGTGCACACCCACAGCCATGGCCTTTTCGCCCGACGGTCAGCGGCTGGTCGTAGGCACGAACTGCTCCCCCGGCTCCCGTGCTGCGGATGACGTCTGTGCGATTTCCGTCATCGATGTAGCCACCGGAATCGAGACCATGAAGCTCGCGGCGGGTGGATCCAGGATAGCGGCGGTCGCGTTCTCACCGGACGGGACCAGTCTGGCCTGCGGTACGGCGTTTGGCGATGTGCGTGTCTGGCGTGCAGCGAACGGCGATATCCAGTGGGAGGAACGAGCCCACCAGGACTCCGTGAGCAGCCTGGCCTACTCTCCGGATGGGCGCCTCCTGGCATCGGTGGGCGAGCGGTACGACGACGCGTATAATGACGAATCCACGCTGAAGGTCTGGAGCGCGTCGCGAGGCGCGGTCGTTTGGGCGGATGACACGCTGCCGGACTGCGTGCGCGCCGTAGCCTTTTCCCCGGATGGGCATCTGCTGGCGACTCCGGATCTAAGGAGCATTCGGCTCATGGACGCGGTCACCGGCTGCGACCGCGGTAGGTTCCGGGACGCCCACCAAGGCGGGACCTTCAGCCTGATGTTCTCGCCGGATAGCGCGCTGCTGGTCTCGGGGGGACGAGACCAGACAGCGGCCCTCTGGGATGTAGCCGGGCGCGCACTGGTCCACAGACTCTCAGGCCACGCGGACACAGTGCACTCCGTGGCGTTCTCGCCGGATGGCAACCAGGTCGCCTCTGCCGATCGACGAGCAGCCCGGACGTGGGATGTCCAAAAGGGCAGCCCGCTGCTGGTGTTGGAAGGCAGACAGCCCTCCGTGGACCAGGTCCTGTACTCACCGACAAAACCACTGCTGGCGACCCGGACGTATCTCGACAGCATCCAGGTCTGCGATGCGGCGACGGGCGAGAGCCCCAGGATGATCTGGCCTCCCCATGCGTCGGCAGCTCCCGCAGATTGAGGATAGCGGATGAACATACAGCGTCGGAGATCGACTCCCGACACCACCCCCCAGCAGTGTATCCTGCGGATCCACTACGACAGCGGTCCCGGCAACCGGCTGACCTTGCGCGGGCAGGGGGGAGGGTTGAGCTGGGAGATCGGCGTGGGCTGTCACTGGCACGAGGGCAACGTCTGGCATGCGCCGCCGCTGCGCGATGTCGAATCGTACAAGCCACTCCTGAACGACGCGGTCTGGGCAAGAGGCGACAACTTCGTTACCCGGCCGGGCGTCCACGATATCTATCCCTTCTTCCACAGCATCGACGGCACTGTGACCTACCATCGCGACCGCTACTGGTCTCACCTCGACGACCGTCGGGCCGTGGCAGTGTATCTCCCGCCCAGTTACGAGGAGAATCGGGCAAAACGCTATCCGATCCTCTTCATGCAGGACGGCCAGAACCTCTTCGATCCGGGGCAGGCCACCTTTGGCGTAGCCTGGAGAGTCGATGCGGCACTGGATCATCTTGCCTGTGAGGGGGGTATCACCGAGGCCCTGGTCGTTGCGCCGTACAGCAGCGACGATGGACGTATGGACGAGTACACTCCCACACGCGATCCGGGACGGAGGCGCGGCGGCCGGGCCGATGCGTATCTGGACTTCCTGCTCCACGAACTAAAGCCATGGGTAGTCGACAACTTTCGCACTACCGGACTTGCGGAACGAGTGGCTATCGCGGGGTCGTCCCTCGGGGGACTATTGTCGCTGTACGCGGCGTGGACTCGGCCTCGGGAATTCTGGTGCTGCGGCGCCTTCTCGCCGTCGCTGTGGTGGGACGGGCAGCGGTTGATGCGGGATATCGAGACCGGACGTATCCCCAATGAAGATCTAAAGATCTACCTGGACAGCGGCGACCGGGGTCCGGGTGCCGATGGTATGCCCCTGACTAGAAGACTGCGCGACATCCTGATGGAGAAGAGTTGGGAGCTCGATTCCAACCTCTGCTACGTGCTGGGCGAGGGACATGAACATCGCGAAGCAGCCTGGGCAGAACGGGTTCACAGAGCCTTCGCCTTCCTTCTGGAAGACCCCGAACGCGTGCCCCCGCGATAGGCGATGAAGCGGGCGCATCTTTCCGAAGCTTTTTCAAGAAGCTCTCTTTCATGTATCACCTCAGCCGCCCCTCCCAAACTGGTCGGCGAAGAGGAAAAAATCCGCAAAGTCCACCAGCCCGCTGCCGTCTATATCGTATACGGGATCGGTTCCGCCAAACTGGTCGGCAAAGAGGAAGAAATCCGCAAAGTCCACCAGCCCACTGCCGTCGAAATCCCCCGGCAGCATCGATTCGGGCGCGGCCGATCCCGGGTCCAGAGCTCCGATCAGCCCCTCCCCGTTGCCTCCGCTACATCAGAGGAGACCCCGCGCGCGGCCGGTAGTCCCCGCTGGTCGCATCCACAAAGTCGGGATCGGCGGAAAGATCCGTGGCCCCGGGAGAGAGCCCCACGTAATCCTTTCCATCGTGGCCCCATATATCGTTGTGCCCCATCATCGCGACCGTGCCGGATCTCCCCAGTTCGACGCCACCCGCTCCGTTGGTGATAACCGCATTGTCCGTGAGCTCGGCCGCAGGGACCGCACCAATGCGGATACCAAACCCGCCGTTTCCCGTTATGGTGTTCCCACGCAGCAACAGACTGGTCGCCTCATCGGCGCGCACCCCATCTCCCAGGTTCCGCGCCATCACATTGCGCGTCATGGTCACAATCCCGGCCCGGCTCAGCACTACCCCGTGGGCTCCGTTACCCGCGATCTCATTCCCCTGTAAATCCCCGCGGGCCCGGTCCTCCATGGCGATACCGTGCCAGGTCTGCCCTTCGATCCGACAACCCTGCACTCGGGCCACAGACCCCCCGGCCAGATAGACGCCGAATCCCCCCTGGTCGATGCGCCAATCC
>Ga0233437_1004147_pt1 | contig 17617 bp, 21 predicted proteins | sample SI_122_August201_FD_182714 | JGI IMG/M metagenome (GOLD analysis project Ga0233437, IMG submission 182714) | Seawater microbial communities from Saanich Inlet, British Columbia, Canada - SI_122_August2016_200_MG | ecosystem: Environmental > Aquatic > Marine > Inlet | place: Canada: British...
TCAATTTAACTAAGCCTAAGGTTTTTTTCTCGCTTCATGATAATCCTTTTTTGTTAAAATGACACCATATATCCAAAAACGAATATTGCCAAATTAGACTCAAATAATCCTTAACTTAATGGCAGTGAAACGAAGGGTACGTCCATGTCTTATGACAACGGCATGTACTATTTTAGCATTATTGCCTATTCTTACCTCGAAGGGAGTTGGTGCAGATATTATGATTCCAATGGCTATTCCTATCTTTGGAGGTCTCGTTTTTGAAATTATAACTATGTTTGTTGTTCCGACACTGGGATCATTGCGATGTGAACTTAAACTAAAATTAGAACAAAATAAGATGAAATTTCAGATAAAACGGTAACTAGAACGTGAAATATGTTATAATAAATGATTTAAAAGGATTAGTCCATTTATGAGTAATATAACGATAATAACATTGCTACTGATTTTTTTTGGTATGGTCGTAATGTTTTTAAGTATATTGAAATCATTTTCTGCTGTTGGTACAACGGATTGGTTTTTATTTGAAAGAAATGATAAGATTAAATCTTTGTATAGATTACATCAGCTTCTTATGATTTTTTTCCTAATTGGCTATCTTCTAGTATTTTGTTTTATTCTTTTCGATATAAGAATCATTAGCATGATTTTTGTCGGCGTAATATTTTTCTTTGGTGGCGTTTTTGTTTTTTTAGGTATTTTTATTTATTCTTATATGTTATCCATTTGCAAAAAACAGCATGTAGAGGTTCTGAACCGGAATGATGAATTGCTAAAAACAGAAAATGCTGTAATTTTTATGCTTGCTTATGTTGCAGATTTAAAGGATTATAAAGCAGATAGAAATAGCTATGATCAATTTGCACTATATGCCAAGATACTTATAGATGAATTGCGAAGAAAACCTAAATATTCGTCTGTTCTTACAGATGAGTATATATCAAATCTTGTAAAAGCTATGCCGCTTTATAATATAGGTAAACTTGGAATATCAGATTCTATTTTGGAAAAGGAAGAAAAGCTCTCTCCGGAAGAAGTTGAAAAAATGAAAAAACACTGTGATTTGGGCGTTGATATTTTAACTAAAGCAAAAGAAAAATTAAGAATTAATTCATTTTTCCCAATTGCAATTCAAATAGCATATTCCCATCATGAAAATTGGGATGGTACTGGGTATCCATGTGGTTTAAAGAGCGAAGAGATACCTCTTTCTGCACGTATAATTTCTATAATTAATGTTTATAATAAATTGAGTTCAAATAAATATGGATATTCAATGTCTGAAATATGCCAAAGGATTAGCGATGGAAAGGGAACAAAATTTGACCCAGTCATCGTGGATGCATTTATGTCTGTAAAAGATATTTATTATAAAATATATAGCAGCTAAAATATAATACTCTCTCAAATTATTCTTATCCGTTCAAAAATATTCGATATTGTGCAGGATAAATGTACTATTTTGAATTTTAATAATATCGGAATAGTATTAATTTCTTAAAATTCGCATCCTTGTGTAGAATCTTTTTTTAGGATATTGATTAATTCAATATTATTAGTCCATAATATATTTTTAGCTAAATTTTCCTGATTCCATTCTTTGATTGTTGGAATAGAAAAACTGGCATCTGAATTGAAAATACCACTATGTGTTCTTCTCAAATTGAACAATGCAGCTCCACAGCCTAAATCCTTACCAATGTCGTAACACAAAGTCCTAATATATGTACCTTTTGAACATGATACAGTAAAATAGACATGAGGAATATTTATAGAATCTATTTTAATATCGTGAATGGTAATAGGAACAGGTTGGCGTTCAACTTCTTTACCTTCTCTGGCTAATTTGTAAAGTCGTTTGCCATCTATTTTTTTAGCAGAAACCATTGGAGGAGTCTGCATAATACCACCAATAAACTTTTTAATACTTAGTGTTATTTCTTCGGGAGTAATATTATTGTAATCATGAGTGGCTGTAACTGTGCCATCCATATCCTGACTATCTGTTTCTGTACCAAGTAACATTGTTGACTGGTAAGTTTTATTATCTGAACTTAATTTCTGGCTGATTTTAGTGGCTTTTCCTAACACAAGTATTAAAAGACCTGTTGCTGCTGGGTCTAATGTACCGCAATGACCAACTTTTTTGATATTGAAACGACCTCTAACAAAACTCACAACATCATGACTTGTCCAGTCAGCTGGTTTATCTACTAAAAGTATTCCTGATTCCATAAACGGAGGATAAATATGATTTCTTCTGCCCATTACTGTATCCTAAATGATTTATTTAATTCTTGATTTTTGTCTATTTCACTAGCCCCTAACAACCAGCCCCTAATCCCTAAATTAAACTATTAATGTTTCTAAATAATTTATCCATGCATCCATGCCTTCGCCTGTTTTTGCACTTAATTCAAAAATAAACATGCCTGGATTTATCTGTCTCATATACTGTCTGCATTTTTTAAGATCCCAGTCTAAATAAGGTATCAGATCAGTTTTAGTCAGGATAGCGATTCTGGCATCTGAAAAGAGAACAGGGTATTTGATTGGTTTATCTTCGCCTTCTGTCGTTGATAATAGTGCAATTTTAAAATCTTCACCTAACTCAAAAGCAGCAGGGCATATTAAATTACCTACATTTTCAATAAATAGTATTTGAGTATCATCATTTATAACTTTGGATAATACATCAGACACCTGTTCAGCATTTATATGGCATGAGCTATGAGTCTCAATCTGATGAACATTATCACATTTGTCTTCTAATCTTTTAGCATCATTATCAGTGCTTTGATCGCCAACTATTACTGAACAGTTTACTTTGCCTTTAAACCTTTCCAGTGTTTTTTCTAAAAGTGTAGTTTTTCCTGATCCCGGAGAAGAAATAAGATTAACTGTGATGATACCTTTTTCTTTTAGAAACTTTCTGTTTTTTTCTGCGAACTCATCATTTTTAGCAAGAATATTTTGCTCTAATTTAACCATTCTTGAATTTGCATTGTCATGAGTGTGTTCGTGTGAGTGATCATGTCCATCTGTATGAGGATGTGTATGTCCATTATGATCATGAGTATGAAAAAACTTTTTTTCGTTACCTTCCTGGCAACCGCAATCTAAACACATTATTCAATCTCCATTGATTTAATTAAAAATTCTTTTCCCTGAGTAAAAGTAACATTTCTTGAACTGCAGCTTCCGCATTGTATAAGTGGGATGTCAAGCTGAGTTTTTTTATTGCAGTCTGAGCATAAAACTATTCCTGCAAGCTCTTCTACAATTAGTTTACTTCCTTCTAATTTTGTTCCTTCTGTTACTATTGGATACGCAAATTCAAAAGGTTCTTTTTCAACCCCTGAGAAATATCCCATCTGAACAGTAACAGAAAAAACTTTATTTACTTTTTCTCTTTCAATATATTCTTTTAATTCGCTGACCATTGATTCAGCAAGTGAAAGTTCATGCATTTTAACAAATCCTCGGTAGTAATTCTCCCATAGGAACGTCAACTAATCTAGTTCCGCCGGTAACAGTACTTAAAGTTACTCTGCCTTTATCGTTATTTATTTTTCCAATAATAGCAGCATCTTTTCCTTCTGGAAATTTTTTCCACTCAGTTAAAATATCATTTGAAACTGATTCAGAACATATTAACAGCATTCTTCCTTCGCATGCAACACTTAATATATCAATTCCAAGAAGTTCAGAAATGGAATTAGTGCCGGGTGCAACAGGTATTTTTTCACTGTCTAAAATAGCACCGATTGATGTATTTGAAACAATCTCATTTAATACAGAAGCAACTCCACCTCTTGTAGGATCTCTCACGAATTTTATGTTATCTGCATATGGTTGAATCTTCTGAACAAGTCTGTGAACAGAACCGGTATCGCTTAGAGGTCCATTCTTAATATTTATTCCTTCTCTGGCAGATAGTACAGCCATTCCATGATCGCCGATATTACCACTGACTATTATACAGTCATTTTCTTTTATAAGATTTTTATCTAAATTGAACCCGTCAATAGCTTCACCTATGCCAGCTGTATTTATATAAATACCATCACACTGACCTTTGGCAACAACTTTTGTATCACCTGTAACTATTTTGACCCCGCACTCTTCTGCAGATTCTTTGATCGTATCTAATATTTTTTGCAATGTCTTAATAGGAAGACCTTCTTCCAATATCATTCCGAGAGAGAGCCATTTTGGTTTTCCTCCTGCTACTGAAACATCATTAACAGTTCCATGTACTGCAAGATTTCCAATATTACCACCTGGAAATTCATAGGGATGGACAACATAGCTGTCTGTTGAAAAGATTATATTGTTTTTAAATCCTTTCAGCATCGCTGCATCAGGAAGTCCTTTTAGCGGACCATTTCCAAATCTGAAAACTATTTCGTTATCAATTAATTGAGAAGAAAGTTTTCCTCCGCTACCGTGAGCAATTTGTATTTTTTCATCCATAATGAATATCTTTTATCTAAAATTATTAATGCCTAGAATATTTGAAGTAAGCAGCACAGCTTCCTTCTGAACTTACCATACATGGTCCAATGGGATTTATAGGAGAACATGCTTTGCCGAAAAGAGGGCATTCATCGGGTTTAATTTTTCCTTTTAGTACTTCACCGCATTTGCATGCACTATTTGGTTTACCTTGTTTAACGGTTACGTTTAGTTTTGATTCTGTATTTATGCTGGAATATTTTTCTCTTAATTTTAGTCCGCTTTTAGGGATTGTTCCCAGTCCTCTCCATGCTGCATCATAAGGTTCTAGGTATCTGTTTATCAGTTCAGTTGCCATTTCATTTCCATCATGAGTAACAACTCTTTTATATCTATTTTCAACTTCAGGTCTGTTTGCTATGATCTGTTTTAATATGCAGTTGAGTCCAAGTAGAATTTCAACAGGTTCAAAACTTGCAATAACGCATGGTATTTGATGCTCTTCCACAAATGGTTCGTATGCTTTTTCTCCTATAATCGCACTAACATGTGAAGGACATAAAAAAGCATCAATTCTAAGTTCAGGATCAGCAGTAAGTGCTTCCAGAACGGGAGGAACTAATTTAAACGCAGTTAAAATACTTATGTTTTTAATACCCTCTTTAATAGCAGAATCAATCATGCAGATTATTGGAGCCATTGTTGTTTCAAAACCTATTGCCAAAAAAACTACTTCTTTATCAGGATTTTTCTTTGCAAGATCAATAGCAGTAATTGGAGAATAGCAAACTTCAACTCTACAGCCTTCAGCTCTGCATTTTGATAAAGTTTTTTCGCTGCCAGGTACATTGATCATATCACCGAAAGTAGCTATTATTACACCTGATTCAGCTAACTTTATTGCAGTATCAATATATCCTGAATCTGTTACACAGACAGGGCAGCCAGGACCGCTTATTAAATTAATATTTTTTGGAAGAAGATCTCTTATCCCGAATCTTGCAATAGCCATAGTATGGCTTCCGCAAACTTCCATTATATTCACGCTAATATTTTTATCTTCTAAAACTTTAGCAGACTTTTTTATATCTTTTACAATGAATTTTGCCGTATCAGGATTCCTATAATCGTCAATGTATTTCATAATATAAAAATATAAAGTTAGTATGCTGCGTTTAATTCTGCGAGTTCATCAAATAAAGCTTTTGTTTTAATAGCTTCTTTTTCATCTATTTTTTCTATTGCATAACCAGCATGAATGATCACGTAATCTCCAACTTTAGGATCTTTAATTAACGCAATGCTCACTCTGGTTTCAGCACCGTCAGCTTCAACTACACCGACATTTTTTTCGTGAATCTCTTTTATTTTCATTGGTATAGCTAGACACATGATCTTATACCTCATTATTTATTCAATTATATATAATTTCAATTTATTTAAACTGTATTTTTATCTAAATACACAGATATAAAAGATATAGCAAAATTACCTTTTTACAAATTTTATGTGGTAGTTTGAAATGTATATTTTCTGTGTGACAAATTGGAGATTAGACTCAGCTTGGAAATTCATATAGAATATTTTATTTGTTTCATATGCTCTTTGACTATTTATAAAAATGTAGATATTATATCCTTTTTGTTTATGCCTATCGTTTGGTTAGAATCAATAATATAAAATAGAGAGATTGTAACAGATGAATTATTTAATGCTGCATTGGCTGGAAATATTTGGAGTTGTCAGTGCTGTTATATATTTATATTTTTCCATTAATAGAAAATCATGGCTTTGGCTGCTTGGTATATTAACGTCAGGTATTTATGTCGTTGTGTTTTATAGAACATCACTTTATGCTGACATGATTCAGAATGTTTATTATGTAGTGATTAGTATATATGGATGGATTAAATGGGTATATATTGATAGTTCCTACAATAAGGAAACTCATCAGGCTGAAGTTGCAGAAATGGATAGAAAAACAATAAAAAATTTAATATTAATTGGAATTTGTTTATATATTATAGTTTATGTTCCTGTAAAATTTTTGCCTGAAGTTCTTAATATCAAATCAGCAAGTATTCCTATTTTAGACAGCTTAATGACAACACTCTGTTTTATTGCAACATGGATGCTTACCAAATGCTATATTGAACAGTGGATCTTATGGATACTGATTGATGGAGCTTATATTATAATATATTTTTATAAAGGTTTACATTTAACAGGAGTTTTATTTATTCTATATACTGTAATGGCTGTAGTAGGATATTATAAATGGCGTAAAAGATTAGAAAAACATAACAATAAAATTAAGGATGAGCTAAAATGTCAAAAAATATAACCGTCGGGATCAAATTTATACCTGCAGTACATGAAGATGAAGTTCACAACACAGTAGATAAGGCTATTGCAATAATTGATAATTGGGGACTTAAGTATGAAGTAGGTGCATGTAATACTACTGTAGAAGGCGAGTTACAGGATATACTGAGCAAAGTGAGCTCTTTGTGTAAGGAAATGGAGAAACACGTAGGACGGTTTGCTGTATTCCTTGATATCGATTACTGTAGAGACGGCATTTCAATAGATGATAAAGTCGAAAAATATAGATAGGCATTATTTTGGATCTTAGAATTCAGATTTCAAGATATTGATCCGTTGTTTGGGCTCGTAATTCGTAATTTTAAACTCGTAATTAATTTTCTATGTATAAAACAATTTCAACAGAAGTCATTATTCTTAGAAAAATACCTTATTCAGAGACTAGCTTGATTGTTTATACATTAAGTCCTGAATATGGTAGGCTTGACTTTATGATTAGGGGTGCAAGACAGATATCAAAAAAAGCTCTTCCTGAAATAGATATTTTTAGAAAATTTAAAATTGAATTTAAAGAGACAGGTCTGAGTAAAAATCTTATTTCTCCATTGTCTTTTGATTTAATTAAAGAGAATGACAGTATATGTAAATATCCTAAAATAATTGGAACAATATACAGTGTTGTTGCATTTATTTTAAAAAATATTCATACAGGTATAGTGTGCGAGTTTGTTTATAGTGCATTTGATAAGATGTTGGATCTATTTTCAAAAGGGGAAGAATATCCTATATTTTTAATTAAACTTGTTTATCTGTATGAAAATGGTTTGCTGCCTAATGAACTATCTAAATCAGATAAAGAAGAAAAAAGCAAAAAAATATTAAGTATCCTGATAAATTCTGCTGTAGGCAAGATCGCTATTCCAAACTTATCCGATGATTATTTACTGAGTTTAAATAGGTGGGTAACGAATTTAAGTCTTGCAAATGAACTTGAATAATTACGCAAATTACTTGTTTTATATATATTTTGTACAATAATATTTTATAGTTTTAAATTAAGGAGAGTATATCATGAGTAAGACAAAAAAGAATTTAGAATTCGCTTTCGCCGGAGAATCTCAAGCAAGGAATAAATATACTTACTTTGCACAGGCAGCAAGAAAAGATGGATATCATTATATAGCTAAAATATTTGAAGAAACTGCCGAAAATGAAAAACGTCATGCTAAAGATGAATTTAACCTTCTTAATGGAATTGGAAAAACTGCTGATAATTTAAAAGAAGCTATTGAAGGTGAGAATTACGAAACTACAGAAATGTACCCTACTTTTGCCAAAGAAGCAGAAGAAGAAGGTAATATGGAAGCAGCAAGACTTTTTAAACAAATAGCAAAAGTTGAAGCTCATCATAGAGACAGATATAAGAAACTCTTTGAAATGGTTGAAAAAGGGACTGTTTTTAAAAGAGATAAAAAAATTACATGGAAATGCAGTGTGTGCGGTTATGTTGTGGATGGTACAGAACCTCCGGTTAAATGTCCGTGCTGTCAGCACCCAAGAGAATATTATGAACCTGCTGATTTAAGTTTTGAATGATTCTAAATATAGGTTGATTTATGGCAGTTTATCAGTGTAAAGTTTGTGGCTTCAAGTATGATGATATAAAAGAAGGCATAAAATGGAGTGAATTACATGATGATTGGTTATGCCCTCTCTGTAGTTCAGGTAAATCTTATTTTTCTACTGTAGAAATATATGAATGCAGTGTGTGTGCATTTTGTTATGATGAAGAAAAAGAAGAGATACAATGGAATAAATTGGACAAAAACTGGATATGTCCAATTTGTTCTTCAGGTAAAAATTATTTTAATAAAAAAAATAAGTGTGATGCAGTAGATGAAACTATTTCAAAATCGGCATCAGAACAGTATGTAGAAAAAAAGTATCTCAGTGAATGGGAAAGATCTTCCGATGATATTGAAAATTATATGGATGATATTCATAAAATTTCCGTTAGCGGGAAATATATTGTAGAACCGATGAAAAGTAAAAAAAGATGCCCAGGGTGGGATGATATCTTATTCAAAGGTTCTCAGCTTTTTAATATGCCATTAAATGAAGATGAACAGGTATTAACTAAAACAATAATAGGTACTAAAGCTTCTGTTCCATTGACTTTAAATGCACCGATTATTATTTCACATATGTCTTACGGTGCACTTTCTAAAGAGGCAAAAATTGCATTGGCAAAAGGTTCTGCATCTGTTCAAACAGCAATGTGTTCTGGAGAGGGAGGTATTCTTAACGAATCTCTTGATAATTCTTACAAATATATATTTGAATACGTTCCTAATAAATATTCTGTGACAGATGAATATCTTAAAAGAGTTGATGCTGTTGAAATTAAAATTGGACAATCTGCAAAACCCGGAATGGGAGGACATTTGCCGTCGAGCAAGGTGACAGAGGATATAGCTATAGTTCGCGGGAAACAGCATGGAAAAGATATTATCAGTCCTGCAAAGTTTGCGGAAATTAATAATCGCGAAGATCTAAAGGATACAGTTACTAAATTAAGAGAATTGACTGGAGGAAAGCCTATAGGCATAAAACTCGCAGCAGGGAACATAGAGCAGGATCTTGAAATAGCTGTTTTTGCCAGTCCTGATTTTATAACACTTGATGGAAGAGCAGGGGCTACTGGAGCAGCACCTAAATTTATTAAAGATTCAACTTCTGTACCTACATTATTTGCACTTTACAGAGCTAAAAAATTTTTAAAAAAGAACGCTCCTGATATCTCATTAATTATTACAGGCGGTTTAAGGATATCTTCAGATTTTGCTAAAGCTTTAGCGATGGGGGCAGATGCTGTCGCAATAGCTACGGCTGCTATGATGTCTATAGGTTGCCAGCAATATAGAATTTGTAATACAGGTAAATGTCCTGTAGGAATTGCAACGCAGGATATAGAACTTAGAAAACGGCTGGATATTAGTAAATCTTCTGAAAGACTGAACAATTTTTTATCTGTTTCTATTAAGGAGTTAAAATCATTCGCAAGGTTAACAGGAAATAAAGATATTCATAATTTATCAATTGATAATCTTTGCACAGTAAATTCTGAAATATCAGAATATACAGATATTGATCATGTGTAACAAAATTATTTGCCCGTTTTAATATATGTTACACTAATTGAGAATTTTTATTCTCAAATACGAGGTTATATATAAAATTTAAAAAATATTTTTGAAAAAAACTTAATCTGCTTGATATTAAAGATCTGTGGGAATTTTATAACTTATTCAAATCTCCCTATCCCCACCACATTTGTCCCAAAGTTATAGAATTCCCACTCTTTCTATCTGAGTAAATTTTAAATTTTTTAAAACAGTTGAGTAGTAATTTTATAATTGATTTTAACATTTACACTACTGAAAACAACTCACGCAACTATGTCCTAAATCAAACATTATAAAATTTTAGGAATTGTCAGTTTTACTCCATCTATATATAGAGCAGCAGCTCCTAAGATTTGAGCATTATTGCCAAGATCAGAGTATTCAATGGTTAATCTATCTATTGATTTTGGATAAGTAAAATTACGTATTTCATTCCACATTGAGTCTTCAAAGAATATGCGTGATTCGGCAATAGAGCCTCCGATGATGATTGCTTCAGGATCTAATGCAAATAATACAGTTTTTACCATGTTTCCAAGATGAGCACCAAAAGTCTTGAAGATTTCTAAGGCTTTTAAATTTCCTGACATTGCCATATTATATAGAGCAAATCCATCAGTATTATGTTTATTCTGAAAGAAGAGACTACTGCAATAATCTTCGTATCTGGCATCAAGATATTTCATTTCGCCAAATTCACCTGAACCGCAATTTACATCTTTTAAAAGTGAACCATTATTTATTATTCCGCCACCAATTCCTGTGCCGATTGCAAGGCCTACAAAGTTTTCATATTTTTGGCCTTTGCCGAAAACTCTTTCGCCGATAGCAAAACAGTTAGCATCATTATTAATAAAAACTGTTTTCTTAAATTGTTTTTCTAAAATATCTTTTAGGTGTACTTCCTTCCATGAAGGTATGTTTTGAACATCATAAATAATACCATTTTTACGATCAAGTACACTTGGAATTCCTATTCCTATCCCGACTATATCATCATCAATAATTTCCGATATTACATTAATAATTGTATTGATTACGGAGTTGGCATTTGTATCTTTATCTTCAGGAAGTTTTTTGCTAACTGTTTTTACTATAGAATTATTTACAACTTTGCCTACTCTTATATTTGTGCCGCCAAGATCTACGCCTAATACAGCTTTTTCTCTATCTGTTTTCATTATATAATTTATGCCTCAGTAAAATTATGGATCATGTTTAAATATAGTTTTTTATGCAATTCCTTTTTTCTCTTTTTTGAATAAGTCTCTAAGCCTAACGGTTTTATTATTTACCAAAGGTTTAGCAGTTATTGCAATATACAGCATAAATAGAATTGTTAAATATATTAAAAGCATTCCAATCCTTAAACTCGTAATATCTCCCAATGCTCCAATAAGAAAAGGTACGACTGCTCCACCGATAATACCTGTACACATGATACCTGAAAATGAACCATGGTGCTTTGAAAGTGAATTTAATCCTAAAGAAAAAACACTTCCGTACATTAATGAAGTTAAAAAACCGCAAATTGTAAATGAAACCACTGAAACTTCAGCTGTTCCAAAAAGTGCAAAGCTTAAGGCAATTAATTGCAGGATAAGAAAAACAGTTAAAACTTTTTTAACATCATATAGTTTGAGTAATAATATTCCAAGAATACTGCCTATGCCTTGGAGAGCCCAAAATACAGCTATTGTTTGTGCTCCGACAGTGTTTGGTGCATAACCATGATATGTACTTAGAAATTTAGATATCCAGTCACTAAGACCCTGTTCTGTACCAACATATGCAAATATTCCGAAGAAGAATATTAAAACAGTTTTATTTTTAAGTAGATATAAAACTGTTTTGAATCCTTCAACTTTTTCATCTTCTTTTAATTCAACTTTTGGGAATTTAATTACTGCAATTAAAATGATCAACAGTATTGATACTACCCCGAATATCCAGTACATAGATGCCCATGCCATATATTTAGAAACGAGTTCTGATAATGTTAAAAGAAAAATATTACTTTTTGGGTGGAGAGGTAAGTTAATTACAATATAAGAGTACACTAGCGGACTTATAAATGATGCAGTACCAAAAAATATTTGTGATAATACACTGTAGAAAGAGTAATTTTCTTCTCCTCCGGCAGTTCTTAGAAGAGGCCACATAGCTGTTTGCAGAAACGCAACACCGGCACCCATTATAAATAGAGATGTAATAAATACTGGATATGTAGGGAAAAAACCAAAAAGAAGAGAGCCGAATGAACATATTACGCAGGCAGTTATCATAACTGTTTTTTCATTTGTTTTTTCGATTAAATAGCCGGCTGGAATTGAGACCGCATAAGCTATGAAGAAGGCAAATGGTAAAAGTCCAGCCTGTGCAAGAGACAGATGAAAGTCAATCTTCGCTTCCGGTAAAAGAGGGCCTATAATATTTGTTAAAAATGAGACTACGAAAAAAATGACCATTATAAGCCATACTATCATATGATTCTTTTTCATATTGCTTGTTATCTCCCCATGTTGTTTATATATAATACATTAATCATTAATACATAACCGATTAATAGATAATTATTAATCAGAAAAACTATGGATTATTGTTGTGAATATGTGTGCAAAATAAACAATTATAAGTTTTTGTTTTGTGAATACAAAAAATGTAAGACTCAAAAACGTTTATAGCTGGAAAATATATTAAATAGGATTATGTATAAGTTAATTTAAAATTAAGGAGAATAAAAATAGTAAAGTTTAAATCACAATTTATTACTGGAACATTAGTTGGTATTGGTATAACTACAGCAGGCAGATCTAAAAGAAAAAGTAGAATGTCTATAAAACAGATTGCATTTGCAAAAGAGTAATTAAATATAAAAGGGGATTGACTAAAAAATAAAATATCATATAATTAATTTGAGTTTTTGTGTAATAATATGATAAAAAAATAAAATAGCTTATCAAATGAAATATAAAAATCCACCACGGTTGCATAAAATAACAGGATCTAATTCCTTGGCGTGTGTTAATGGAAGTTTAGCTGCTGCTATAGCAGACTGTGATAATGGTACAGGCGCCACCACTTCATTATGTAATACTGGACCAGCAAGCAGTACGTGATATAAATAATCAATGGGCATGTAATTCTGGAGGAGCAGCAGTAAACATAAATGCGGGGACCGGTGCAGGAGGGTGTAATACAGGATCTGTAGCACGTGTGCCACCGAGTTCTAATTTTTCATGTGGTGGTGGAACAGATATAAAAACGAATGCATGTGCACACGGGGATAGCCCTGCTAGTTTGTAATTTGTTCTATGAATTGATTTATTTGGGGGGATTTTATCTTGCGTTAGCTAGCAGCTATTTATTTTGAAAGAGCGGTAGTTTTATACTCAATTACCGCTCATATCTTTTGATTAATTTGTATCAGTTACTTTACTTCCTTTAAGATCTGCAATAATTTTCTTATATTTGAAAACTTGTTTATCCTGAATGATAAGATAGGCAAAAAATTGTGTTACTATTCCGCCAATTATACAGATAACGGCCATAACAAGGCACATTTTAGCGATGCCCATTTCATGCTGCATCCATGGAAGAAGTACTATCCCTACTGTTGCTCCTGCTTTAGCAAAAGCTGCGGCAAAACCATGGCCTGTTGCCCTTAAATTGGTGGGGTAGACTCTGGCTGGTATCATGAATGTCATTGGATTTGGCCCTGCATTTACACAAAGATAAAATAGGATAAACCCTGCAAATATCATAGGTGTATACCATATTGTACCAATGGCATAATTTGTACTCATCAGTATCAGCATACCAATACCCATTCCATAAAATCCAAAGGATGATAGCTTTATCATACCTCGTTTTTTTATTAGAATTATTGCTATAACAATTCCGACCAAAAGAAATATGTCAACGAATAGAGCACTTTTAATAGAATGCAGATCTTTTTCTATAAATGTGTGAGCATTGCTTGTAAACAGTTTACTGAGGATAATTGGCGTAAAGATTCCTATTCCATAAAAAGCAATATCCATAAGGAACCATGGAACAGCAGAGAGAATTGTGAGTTTAATAAACTGAGGTTTGAAAATATCTGTAAATTTTGTTTTATGAACTTCCTGCTTTTGGAGTCTGATCTTTTCATCATTAATTTCTGACAGATTTTTAGCAGCTTTTTTAGTTTTTCCCTGAGATGCAAGCCATTTCGCACTTTCTGGCATTCCAAGTCTGAAAAAGAACAGTATTGCGGCGAAAAGTGCAGGGATACCAAGCATTATTCTCCAAGTCCATACATGAGGTATAAATTGAAGAAGAATAACTCCCATTAAAGCACCGGCAACTGCTCCAATAGCCTGAAATGAGAAATTACCGACCTGCATTCTTTTTCTATTTTTCTTAGGAATAAGTTCAGCAATATATGAAGAATTTACAGGATATTCACCGCCGATTCCAATACCGGCAATAAATCTAAAAATAATTAATGACCATACAGACCATGCAACGGCACAGAGAATAGAGAATACAATAAAAATAAGCATATTGAGTAGGAGAATGAATTTTCTTCCCAGTGTATCTGTCAGGCGACCGAATACTGCCGCTCCGATAATTGCACCTATTGGAGCGGCTGCTCCGATTAAGCCTATCATTAGCGGATCATTTGAAAGCCATGTAAAGTTCTGCATCAAAAGAGGCATGGCTACACCTATGATAAAAAGGTCAAACCCATCTAATGCAAATCCAGCACCTGTGATGAGCCATAATCCCCAGTGTCTTAGCGTCATCTCGTGTTCATTGATCGCTTCTGATACCATAACTCTCGGATTTGAAGCTTTACTTTTATTTCGTCCCACCATAATAACAATATCCTTTATTAAAATTATTCTGTATACTTAAATGTTTTGTGTTGTTAATAATTAATAAATGCTGTTAAGCTAAATCTGTTTATATTTTCTACAAATATAATTCAGTTTAGAATTGTTAGTTTTGTGTTAGTAATCATTAAGGTATAAAATTAATCATCTATTTTGGTGAATAGTACTTTTGAACCGTTCTTATTTAGTGATATTTCATTTTCCATTATTGTTTCATCGTATGCGCTAATCTCCCATAATGAAGACTCATAACTAATACTCTTAATTATATATTTTGGATGTTTTTTAATTAGTGTTTTTATTGCTTTTTGTATTGTGTCAATTGTTTTTGGCGGTGGCATATCATTTTCATGTTCTGTGCCTAATTTTGTTATTTTTGAAGTTTTAGAATCAAATATATATTTTGTTTCAATTTTATTCTTTAGAGTTTTTATTTGCCAGTATCCGTCATCAAATTCTATCGATGAAATATGTGTAAGCTTTGCTTTTTGAGTAGCACTAATTACCTGCTGTATTGTTGTTTTACTCTTTATTAATTTCAGTGCACCTGAACCAGCTAAAACATTTTGTGCTATAAGGACAGTAACTATTGATGTTAATATGACCGCTGTTTTTTTTAAATTCATCTATCGTTTTCCTTTTAGTTCTTCGAGTAATTATTAGAAGTTTATATATTAATAAAATAATAATAATAATGGCTCATAAATCAATCCTTTTATAGTTAAATTTAAAGAATTGTTAGGTTTATGTTAGGGCTTAGTTAGGATTTTGTTAGGTTTTAAAAATGTCGTTATTTTCTTGTTGTAAGCATAATAAACTCTGATAATTTCCTGAAAGTAAATAAGAAAGATAAGGAATTAAAAATTAAAAAAAAGAAAATGAATGTTTAAAAAAATTACTAAAAGCTTGGCCGTTCTACTCCTAATAGTGGTTATTGCAATATTAGTTTCATTGATTATAATGAGTTGGCCTGCTATAGAGAAGTTCGGTATTAGTTTTCTTTGGGAAAGCAGCTGGAATCCTGTAACAGAAAACTTTGGTGCGCTAACTGCAATACTCGGAACTATAATTACATCATTTGTTGCTATTGTTATAGCAGTTCCTTTAAGTTTTTGCATTGCGATATTTTTAACACAAATTGCACCTAAAAAAGTAAGTGCAGTATTTTCACAGGTGATAGAATTAATGGCAGCAGTTCCAAGTATTATCTACGGTATGTGGGGACTATTTATTTTTGCTCCAATAATGGCTCAATATGTTCAACCTTTTCTAATTAACACTTTTCAGAATGTACCTGTATTAAATTTTATATTTGGTGGTTTTCCAATGGGTATAGGAGTATTTACTGCAGGTGTAATTTTGGCAATGATGATTATTCCACTTATATCATCTGTAATAAGAGATGTTGTTAATACATCTCCTACAGTACTTAAGGAAGCTTCTTATTCAACCGGTTCCACCAGATTCGAATACGTATTTAAAGTACTTTTACCATACTGTAAAAATGGAATTTTAGGAGCTGTAATTCTCGGTTTGGGCAGAGCTCTTGGCGAAACAATGGCTGTAACATTTGTAATAGGAAATAGCCATGGTTTCTTTCAGGGACTGTTTATGCCGGGTACAACTATATCAGCAACAATTGCTAATGAATTTACTGAAGCTCTGGGGAAAATTAACCCGGCAGCATTAATAGAGCTTGGGCTGGTGTTGTTCATAATTACTTTTATAGTGCTTTGTATATCAAGATATTTACTTAAAAAGGGGAGTAATGTCTGATGAATACCATAGCTAAAAATAAAAGAATAAGAAGAAAAATCATAGACTATATTTTTACAATATTATGCTATCTGAGTCTGTTTTTAGGAGTAGTCGCACTCTCTTCAATCATAATTACTCTTTTTGTTAAAGGAATAAATGCTGTTAATTTTAGGCTTTTTTTCGAAAACCTGCCGCCGTTAGGACAGGTAGGAGGTCTTAAAAATGCTATATTGGGAAGTGTTATGATTACAGGTGTCGCAATAATTGCTTCAGCCCCGATAGGTATACTAATTGCTACTTATCTTACAGAATTTCCAAGCAAAGGTAAATTGGGATCTATTGTTAGATTTATTAATGATATTCTGCTGAGTGCTCCATCCATTATTATAGGTTTATTCGTTTATTCAGTAATAGTTACAGTCACTGGACATTTTTCTGCAATGGCAGGTATGGTTGCTTTAGCTTTGATTGCAGTACCTATGATTGTTCGAACAAGTGAAGACGTGATGAAAGTTATACCAAATAATTTACGTGAAGCTGCTGTAGCTTTAGGTGTTTCAAGATGGAAAATTACTGTGTTTGTTATATATCGAGCAGCTAAATCAGGTTTAATAACTGGTGTAATTTTGGCATTGGCACGTATTGCAGGAGAAACAGCTCCACTATTATTTACAGTTCTTAATAATCAGTTTCCAAGCTCTGATATTTTTAAACCAATGGCAAATCTGCCGGTTGTAATGTTTCAATATGCTCTAAGTCCGTATAAAAATTCTCAAGAACTTGCATGGGCTGCTGCATTGATAATAACAGTCACAATTTTAGTCCTCAATATATTAACACGCTTGGTATTTAGCCGAAAGAGAAAAATTACTTAAAGGGGAAATATGAGAGTGCCAAGCGAAGCTGGTACGAATAAGTTGGCTAATCCAACCTAGATAAAGTTTAACCAACAATCTAGAACCGAACCTCACGTGTAGCAAGGTAACAAGTTACATGAAGCTGAGGAAA
>Ga0233437_1004148_pt1 | contig 17613 bp, 17 predicted proteins | sample SI_122_August201_FD_182714 | JGI IMG/M metagenome (GOLD analysis project Ga0233437, IMG submission 182714) | Seawater microbial communities from Saanich Inlet, British Columbia, Canada - SI_122_August2016_200_MG | ecosystem: Environmental > Aquatic > Marine > Inlet | place: Canada: British...
TTGGTGGTTCAGGTGGAACATCTGTAGTTCATATTTTAAGTAGAGAAAAATGAAATATAAATTGTGTTTAATGATAATAGGTGATTAAGGTAGCTGTCTCAAAAGTATGGCGTAAAATTCCACAAAATTATAATTTGATTGGGAATAATTGTCAAGAGTGTAATAGTTTATACTTTCCACCTAGAACTGTTTGTACAAAGTGTGGAAATTTTGATATGGATGATTATCAATTTCAAGGAAATGGTGAAATTGTAACTTTTACAATTATTAGAACTTCAGTAAACGACCCTGAAGGAGAGAATAATGATATAGCATTTAGAAAGATTCCTTATGTTTTAGCAATAATCAAATTAGATGAGGGACCAATGTTGACATCACAAATAGTGGATTGCAATGTTGAAGATTTAGAAATTGGATCGAAGGTAAAAATGGTTTTTAGAAAAATTTTGGAAAAAGGTACAAGAGGTGTAATTCAATATGGGTACAAATTCAGGCTTAAATGATGACAAATATGTTGAAGATTTATTGAACAACAAAATTAAGATACATGAATTAGATGATATTCACGGACCATTATGGGCATCTGAAGTTAGGAAAAAATTTCTTGAAAAAAAATTAAAAATTAAACTTGAAAAAACTAATGTGTGTAATCTTGAAAATGTAAAATCTAACGTTGAAAATTGGATAGGTTCAACTCAAGTACCACTTGGAATAGCTGGACCATTAATTGTTAACAATGAAGAATTTTTTGTTCCTTTAGCTACAACTGAAGGTGCATTAGTAGCATCAGTGTCCAGAGGATGTAAAGTTGTTAATGAGTCTGGTGGTGCAACATCAATTGTTTTAAAAAATCAACAAACTAGGTCAATTTTGTTTAAAGTAAATAAACTAGAAGACGTTAAAAATTTACAAGAATGGGTTAATAACAAGTTTGAAGAATTAAAACAAGTTGGTGAAGTTGATGAACCATTTATCAAAATAGTAAAGATTGATTTTTATTCAGTAGGTCTTAATGTTTGGTTAAGAGTTTGTGCTAATACAAATGACGCTATGGGTATGAACATGGTAACAATTGCATCCAAAAAAATAGCTGAACATGTTCAAAATAATTTTAAAGGTGATGTTGAATTTATTTCTGAAACGGGTAATATGTGTGTTGACAAAAAACCAGCTGCAATGAATTTAATTAATACTAGAGGGAAAAAAGTTACTGCATCAGTCTTGATTCCAAATTCAGTTGTAAATGATGTATTAAAAACAACATCTGAAAAATTAATAGATATGAATTATAGAAAAAATTTATTGGGAAGTGCTGCTTCAGGAAGTTTGGGGTTTAATGCTCATTTTGCAAATATAATTGCTGCAATGTTTATTGCAACAGGTCAGGATGTTGCTCACACAGTCGATGGATCATTAGGATTTACAACAGTTGAAAAAGCAAAAGAAGGTGTTAATTTTTCAGTAACTTTAACAAGTTTACAAGTAGGAACTGTTGGTGGTGGAACTGGATTACCAACACAAAAGGAAGCTTTGGCGATTATGGGTGTTGCTGGACCAGGAAACCCTGCAGGAAGTAATTCAAAAAAATTAGCAGAGATAGTTGCATCAGCAGTTTTAGCTGGAGAGATATCGCTGCTTGGAGCACTTTGTTCAAAAGAATTAGCAAATGCACATATAAAACATAATAGATAAAGAATGAGAGCACCAGGGAAAATAATTTTATTTGGAGAACATGCAGTAGTTTATGGAAAATCAGGAATTGCTGCACCAGTTAATGATTTGATTACAGAAGTTAAGATTCAACCTTGTCCATTATTATCAGTGTCATATGATAGAATTTTTGAGGAAGAGGATAAACAAAAAGTAGAATTATTAATTGAATTTTTACTTAAAAAATTAAAAATAAATTCTTCTATTAAAATTAAGATTTCTTCAACCTTACCAATTTCATCAGGATTAGGAAGTAGTGCATCTTTGTCAGTGTCATTAATTCGAGCTTTGTCTAATTACAGTAAACAAAATTTAAACAATGATATAATAAATAAAATTGCATTTGAGTGCGAGAAAATATTTCATGGGACACCTAGTGGAATAGATAACACTGTTATTACATATGCTAAACCAGTTTTTTTTAAATCTGGGGTAAAAGAAGTGCTTGATGTTAAAAAACCAATAAATATAGTTATCGCTAATTCAGGTGTTAGAGCTAGTACAAAAGAAGTTGTGTTAGGTGTAAGAGAGAGATATAATCAGAATAAAGAAATATATTCAAACATTTTTGAACAGATTAATCAAGTTACAATTAATGCTAGAGTTTGTATAAAAACAGGTAATCTTGAGGAACTTGGTAAATTAATGACAACTAATCATGAATTATTAAAAAAAATTGAAGTGTCATCTGCAAAACTGGATTTACTTTGTGAGATAGCTCTAGCAAATAAGGCATATGGTGCAAAGCTAGCAGGTGCAGGCAAGGGTGGAAATATGATTGCACTTGTTGACGAATCAAATAAAGACAAAATTATAAATGAATTAACACCTTTATCTAAGTGGGTGTATTATACTGTAATAAAATGAGAGTTGTAGTAGGAAGTAAAAATCCAGTAAAAATTAATGCAACAAAGAATGCATTTAATCATTATTTTGACAATGTGGATGTTATTGGTACTGATGTTGATTCTGAAGTTGGAGATATGCCTAATACTCGCGAATTAACACTTAAAGGTGCAATCACTAGAGCTAAAAAATCTCTTAATTCTAATGCTGATGTTGACTATGGTGTTGGTCTAGAAGGTGGAGTTTATACAACAGAATATGGGATGTTTTTGTTTGGTATTGTTGTAATTATTGATAAGAACAATGAATTAGGAATAAGCAGTGCAGAAGGATTTATGTTACCAAAAATCGTTGCAGATAAAGTTACTCAAGGTGAAGAATTAGGTCCTGTCATGGATGTACTTTTAGGACAAAAAGATGTTAAAAAAAACCAAGGTGCAATAGGATTTTTTACAAAAGGTGTGATTTCTAGAACAAAAAGTTTTGAAAATTCAATAGTGCAAGCATTAATTAAGTTCATAAATAAAGAATTATATGATAAAAATGAATTTTAAAGAATTTTCTAAAAAATATAAATCTCTGATTGATAAAGAGATTGATCAATATCTTTCAAACAAAAAAAATGAAATTAAAAATGCAAATGTTCAATATTTGTATTTGTTGATTCAAGAATATGTTAAAGGTGGAAAACGTCTTAGACCTTTATCAATGATATTAAGTTATTTGGCAAATGGTGGCAAAGATATTAAAAAAATAGTTAAGTTATCTATGTCTGTTGAATTACTGCATTCATATACTTTGATTCTAGATGACATCATGGATGAAGATGAATATAGAAGAGGAGTGTCAACCATAACTAAGGATTTATTGGTTCATTATGAAGCAAATTTAAAAGATAAAAATAATGAATATAAAGGGTTATTATTTTCAAAAAAATCAATAAAGTTTAGTGTATCAACTGCTATAATGATAGGAAATATTACAAGAACATTAGCATTTGACATAATAACTAATATTGATATTTCTTTAGACTTTAAAGTAAAAATATTTAAAAATTTTAATAGAGTTGATGAATTAATTTATCACGGACAGTTTATTGATGTTTGGAGTGAACATGTACCAATTAATCAAGAACAATATATTAACATGATTAAGTTAAAAACTGGTGTTTTGTTTGAACTTTGTTTTTGTACAGGTGCAATTTTAGCAGATGTTAATGAATCAATAGTTGAATCAATGAAACTTATTGGTCAAAATACAGCAGTAGCGTTCCAGATTCAAGATGATTTGATTGATATAAATCCAGATTCAAAAAAATTTGGATCAGACATAATAAATGGTAAAAAAACATTGTTATACATTAAATCAAAAAAATCCAATAAAGAGATTGATAAATATTATGGGTTAAAAGACTCAAGTGCAGTAAAAAAAGTTGTAAAAATTATGAATGAATCTAATGCTGTAAAAGAATGTCAAAAACTATCTGAATATTATTCCAACAATTCAAAAGAACTAATAAAAAATATTGATGTTGAAATTGTTTTAAAAGAAATTATGTTAGATTTTTGTAATTATGTTAAGAATAGAACTTATTGAAATGTTTAATTACTGAGTCCATACATACTCTTAACCAAGGAGTATATTTTTTAGGATTATTATTAATATCTTGATTTAATTTGTTTAAATCAATCCATTTCCAATCGCTTACTTCATTAGTATTAGGTTTAGGATTAACATTAGATATACCAAAAAATACATGATCATATTCATTTTCAATTAAATTATTTCCAACATTAGCGGTATACACGAATGTAAACATTTCTTTTAATTCTGTATTAAAACCCATTTCTGAATTTAGTCTATTTCTTGCTTGTGTTACTAAATCTTCATCTTTTGTTGGATGACTACAACAAGTGTTTGTCCATAAATTTGGTGAGTGATATTTTTTGTTTGATCTTTTTTGTAAAAGTAATTGTTTTTTGTCATTAAATATAAAAACAGAAAATGCTCTATGTAAATCACCATCAATATGCACTTGAAGTTTTTCTTTTACCCCAATGGAATTATCATTTTGATTGACAAGAATAATTTTCATTTAGTAATATGAGAACAAAGTAAGTTATATATTAATTTGTGCAATATACTAAGTTTCGTAATGATTTGGTTTAGCATCAGAAAATTATGTTATTATGTGTGTTGCACTTTCAATATACCTCACCTTTTTTGGATGATTGTGATATTGATTTCTAAATCACAGGCACTTTACTTAGTAATTCTTTAACAATTTCTTCAACTTTAATACCTTCAGCTTGACCTTCATATGTAAGAATCATTCTATGTCTGAAAATATTTAATGCAACAGCTTTGACATCGTTTGGTGTCACATATACTTTTCCATTAAGAAGGGCGTGAGATTTTGATGCAATAAACAAAGCAATTGATGCTCTTGGTGAGGAACCAAATTCAATGAATTTACCAAGTTCAAGATTATATTTTTTAGGATTTCTTGTAGCGTCAACTAGTCTTACAATATATTTTTCAATTTTAGGGTCGAGATATATTTTTTGGACATCTTTTTGGAGTTCAAGTATGTCTTTTGGATTCATAACAGGCATGATGTTGAATTCTTCAAATTTTCTAAGTGAAATGTTACGCTCTAAAATTTTTTGTTCGTCTTCCATATTTGGATATTTCATCTCAATTTTATATATGAATCTATCGATTTGTGCTTCAGGCAATGGATATGTTCCCATTTGTTCGATTGGGTTTTGAGTTGCCATGACGAAAAATGGTTGAGGCAAGTGATAACTATTATGACCAATAGTAACTTGCTTTTCTTGCATTGCTTCTAGCAGTGATGACTGTACTTTTGGAGGAGCTCTGTTTATTTCATCCCCTAGGACAAAATTTGCAAAAACTGGTCCTTTTACAGTATAAAATCCTTTTTTCTTGTCATATGCTGTAACTCCAACAATGTCAGTAGGTAATAAATCAGGAGTAAACTGAATTCTTTTAAATTCACTTCCTGTAACAATAGATAATGTTCTTAATAGTAATGTTTTTGCAATACCTGGAATACCTTCAACAAGGCAGTGCCCATTTGAAAGAATTGCTTCAAGCATAAAATTTAGAATATCAGACTGGCCGACAACAACTTTTGAAACTTCATATCTGAGTTCATCAAACAATTTTTGATAATGATTTACTTCGTCTTGAAATTTTTTACTTATTTGAGGACTAAGTGAAATTGTGTCGATATTGGGGGCTTTTTTTGTTTTAGTTACATTTACTTCATCTTGCATAGAACTAAAATATGATTAAAGGTATATATATTTTTTGAATTGGGAGTTATTTTTTTAATTTTTTTTGTATGTTTCTAAAAAATTAATGGAATTTTTAATAAGCAGTTATATATGTTGAGAGTTAGGTTATTAACAAAGTTTTTTCCATTGATTACTATTCAAATTTGTTATAATAAGAGTAAACTTAAATAGTATGCACTTAATTCTAATATTAATATGATGTATTTGTATTCAAATATTGTTGGAACTTTTGTATTTAATCAGAATCTTAGAATCAGAGAAAAGGTTTTGTTTTCAAAAAAAGATCTTTCAAAGATTTATTTATTGTTATTTGAAAACGAGGAGCTTCCATCTGAAAAAGTATTTCTTACTAAGTTTAAAAATATTAAAAATTTAAGAAAGGACTTTGATTTGGATGTTTATGAAAATATTTCTAAAGAAATTGATCAATTTCAAGACAAGTTTTATTATAATAATTTGTATATGACAATGCTTCAAATTGCCGATGCTGCAAAAGACGATCAAATAATAGTTCAAACAATTGGCTCAATAAATGAGTTAAATAAATCAATTAATTTATTGTCAAAAAGATTAAGAGAATGGACCGGTTATTATTTGCCTGAACTTGGACATCAAGTAACAGATCATAAAGTACTTGCTCAATTAATTAGTTCAAAATCTAGAGATGAACTTATTTTGGAATTTAAGATTGTTGTGTCAATGGGTAGAGCATTTGAAAAAAGTGATGCGAATGCAATAAAGAGTCTTGGGTCAACTATATTGGATTTATTTAAACAAAAAGAATCTAAAGAAATTTACCTTGAAAAAAACATGATAAAAACATGTTTGAATTTACATGATGTTGCAGGCTCATTAATTGGTGCAAAACTTTTAGCAATTGCAGGATCCCTTAGAAAAATGGTTATGATGCCTTCGTCTACTATTCAATTATTAGGTGCAGAAAAAGCACTTTTTATGCATATGACAAAAGGTACAAAATCTCCAAAACATGGAGTGATAATTGAACATCAACTTCTTGCAACTTCAAAAGCAAGTGAACGTGGGAAAAGAGCAAGAGCACTAGCTGATAAAATTGGATTAGCTGTAAAAGTTGATTTTTTTAAAGGGAAATATGTTGCAGATAGATTAAACAAAGAATTAAAGGAGAGATTTTCATGAGACTATTTAATCCTAAATTTCCTAATGTTTATTCAAAAAAAAATAAACGAGGTAGATATAATCTTTATACTATAAATCTTATACCAGGAAAGAAATATTTTGATGAAGATTTAGTTAATTTTGATAATGTTGAATATAGATTTTTTGATGGACGTCGATCTAAATTAGCAGCAGGAATGTTAAATGGATTAAGTCAGACTGGGTTAAGAGAAGGTCAAAAAGTTTTATATTTAGGTGCAAGTCATGGATATACTTCAAGTTTTGTTTCAGACATAGTGGGTATGAATGGATTTATTTTTGCACTTGATTTTGCACCAAGAGTTGTAAGAGATTTAGTGTTTTTATGTAAGGATAGACTTAATATGGCGCCAATTATGGGAGATGCTAATCAACCGCATCAGTATAAAGATAGAATTACTATGGTTGACTTTGTTTTCCAAGATGTTGCACAAAAAAATCAAGCTGAAATTTTTATTAAAAATTGTAAACAATTTCTTAAACCTGGATGTTTTGGAGCATTAGCAGTTAAATCAAGATCAATTGATATTACAAAGAAACCTAAACAAATATATGCAAGAGTTAGAGAACAACTAGAAAAAGAATTGACAATTGTGGACTTTAAAACACTAGATCCATATGAACGTGATCATGCAATGTTTGTTGTTAAGAAAAAAGGATCTTCTTTTTAAATAACTTATTTCTTTATTCAAAATATAATGGCATTATCTGATGATATTAAGAATGCAGGAGTTGCATTATTTGATGGTGGAATCCAATTAGGTGATTGTTTAGCCTTTGAGAGTACAGGTGAAGTTGTTTCTGTGAAAAATCAAAAAACTATATTGGGAAAACTTGAACCATTAGGATATGATTTTTTGAATCTTTTGGCACAATCACCTGGAAGACTAATTACAAGTGAATCTCTTGAAGAAAAAAGATATTCAGCGGGTCATATAAGAACAGTAGTTAATGGATTAAGATCCCTTATTGATCCTGAATGGAGATATATTCATACAATTCCTTTAAGAGGAATTATAATTGGGGATAGATTACTTGATCCAGATTATATTTATTTTCCTAATTTTAAAGTTGATAGAGAAACTGGATTATTTTTTCCAAGATATTCAGACCCAGTTTTGAGCAATGGCCAATTTAATTGTTTATATGATAAGGAAAGTCGATTGGTAAATTGTCTTGCATTGAAACCTGGGCAGACTGTTTCACATGCAGATATTGGATATGCTTTAAGGGAATCTAAGAAAGTTTTAAATAATTATAAAATAGTTTCTTCATTGAGAAGTAAAGTTGATCCAAATCATCAATGCATTCAAACTGTTGTTGGAGGAGGATTAATGTATGTTCCACCTGATAATTAAAGATTTTACATAAATCTAATATACTTAGTTTCTTTTTGTTTCTATTAAAAAAATGATGAATTCTATTAAGATTGGGCAAATTTATGAACATTTCAAAGGACATAAATATAAAATAATTGCAATTGCAGAACATAGTGAAGATTTGTCTGAATTAGTTATCTATCAAAACATAGAAACTAATGATATGTGGGCAAGACCTATTGAGATGTTTTACGACAAAAAAGAATTTAATGGAAAAGTTGTTGATAGATTTAGGTTAATTGATTTATTCTCATAACCATTCGCTTGCGATGGTTGGGTTTGAGAATGACTAAAAAACAATTGTTATTGTTTTTTGATTAATCTTATAAATTCAGTTTCTTTTTCTAAATAAATTATGTTACCATGGTCAATAAAATATCAACCTAAGAGTACAAGTGAAGTTCAAGGACAGCCTAAAGCAATTGACGAACTTCTTACTTTTCTAGATAATTTTCCAAATAAAAAATCTGCATTAGTTTATGGACCTCCTGGATGCGGGAAAACTAGTACAGTTCATGCTATTGCTAAAGAAAAAGAGTTGGAAATTCTTGAAGTGAATGCATCAGATGTTAGGAATGCACAAGCAATTAGAGAAAAATTAGGTCCTGCAATGTTACAGATGTCTTTATTTGGTAAAAGTAAATTAATTTTGGTTGATGAAGTTGATGGAGTTTCTGGAAGTAAAGACAGAGGAGGATTATCTGAGTTAAGAAAGTTAATTGAAAAATCTCAGTTTCCTGTAGTGATGACAGCTAATAATCCATTTGATAAGAAATTTTCTGCTTTGAGGAAAAACGCAAATATGATAGAATTTAGAACATTGAGTTATTTGTCAATTGTATCCCTACTAAAAAGAATTATACAATCTGAAAACATTGATTATGATGAACAAGCCTTAAATTCATTAGCACGGAGAGTTGGTGGAGACTTAAGAGGTGCAATAAATGATTTACAGACTTTGTCAGAATATTCTAAAAAATTAACAAAAGAAGATGTTGATGAATTATCAGGACGACGACAAAAGGATACAATGATAAATGCTTTAATGAGAATTTTTAAGACAACTAACCCTGATGTTGCACTTCCAGCACTTGATGATGTTGATGAAGATGTTGATCAAGTATTTTTGTGGATTGAGGAGAACCTTCCTAAAGAATATACTAAACCTAAAGACTTGGTAAGAGCATTTGATAATTTGAGTACTGCTGACGTGTTTAGGGGAAGAATTAAAAGACGACAACATTGGAGGTTTTTAGTATATATTTATAATCTGTTGACTGCAGGAATTGCTTTATCAAAAGATGAGAGATATAAAGGATTCAATAAATATACAAGGACAACAAGAATCTTGAGAATGTGGCAATATAATCAGAAATTTGCAAAACGTAAATCAATAGTTTCAAAAGTTGCTAAAAAAACTCATAGTTCTTCAAAAACTGTGTTACAAGATACTTTGCCTTATTTGAGGGTAATTTTTAAGAATAATACGATTGAAGCTGAAAAACTAGCTAATTATTTTGAATTGGATAATGCTGAGAGTGCTTATCTGAAAGTTTAAAAGAAAAAAAAGTGGAGAAGAGGTTCTTGACTTTTTTGGGGGGGTTGGAAAAGAATTTATTCTCTCACTCCACATATTTAAAATTTAAAACCCGGAGGGGTGTTTTAGCGTTATTTTATTCGTCTTTATATTTGTAATCTTCTAATAATTTAATTTTTTGAGCTTCACTTATAGCGTCTTTGCTTGGGGATTCTTTTTGAGTTAGTTTTTCTAAATCCATGTTTTTTCACCTTTTTTAATAACTGTATAGTAGTACTTCTATATAAATGTTTCGAATTTTACCATTATTTAGTAAGAACATTGGTGTTTTTCAAAAGTTTTATATACGACAAATTTAATATCAATTATGTTGTGGGTTAAGATGAAAGGGGACATAGTTATTGATTTAAAGTCAAAGAAAGAGAAGAATTACAAACCTTTGATAGTTTTTGCAACAATTTGTTTGTTTATTATTATTTCTGTGATTTCATTGTTATCTAGTTCTTTTGATGGAAATCGTGAATTTATTGAAATTTTTGTTGATTCAAATAATGAAGAAGATGTTCGTATAGAAGAAATTTTAGAATTGTCAAAAGATATGGATAATTTTTTTGAGATTGCAAAGAATCAAAATTTGGCTTTGAATATTAGTGAGGATTCTGAATTTGCATATCCTGGTATTCCAAATGAATTAAATGAGTATCCAATGTATAGGACTTGTGACGGGCGAGTGATGCCGAATAATGTTAATCCATTTGCATCATATTCATGGGTGATACTTGCTCATGCTTCAATGTATGATGCTACAGGCGAGGAAAAATATGCAGAGGTAATAAAAAAAACCGAGAATAAATTGTATAAACTATATAATGAAGTTTATATTGGTGAAACTACTGTTATGTTTCATCCATTATATAAAACTTATTTGTTGCTTAAAGGAAAATCAATTTTGAATGATGGGAAATTTATCGGAATGATTTTAGAAGATACTCAGAAATTTGTTGAAGGAGGTTCTTTAATTTTACAGGATGAAAAAAATTATTTAATTGTACAAGATGTTGCAATGAGGGCAGCTTCTTTTGCAGATTCATCAAAACTTTTTAGTGAAAAAAGCGGTAACGAAATTCAATCAAGAAATATGTTAAAAATAGCTGAAAAATTTAATGAATATGCTATTAATATTGCAAATTCACCTAATAGAAAACAGGATGGTGTAAAATGTTGGCTTGTATATTCTCAATATTATCTTGATAGTGCTAAAGGGAAAAAAACTAATTCATTTGAGGAACTTTTGCTTAGTGATAAATTCAAAGAAGATATTTTATCAACTGAACTACCTACAGCGAATTCGTTTCAACCATGTATGGAAGTTATGTTAGATTTATATGAAGAAAGTGGAAATAAACTTCTTTTGGATAAATTTGAAGAATATAATAATGTTTATTTTTTGGAAACATCTAATAATGAAAATAGTTGTGGTCAGAATACAAAATTTGCGTTAAGAAATAATTATTATGATGAAGAAGGGGGTTTGTTTTTTTTATCAGACAATGCTTATCAAACATATCTTATTACAAGACCTGAAGTTAAATGGAGCTTATTATCATGAAATTAAATACACACTATAAAATTCTAGTGATTTTGACAATCATTTTTGTTCTAATTGCTTTAATGCCTGAAGTTTTTTCTTCTGGGGGTACATGTACAACAACTACTTGTAAGCCTGGTTGCATGGCTAGGGGTTGTTGCTGTACTAATTGCGGATTTCATTGTTTTGCTGCAGGAACTCAGATATCTATGGCTGATGGAACTACTAAGAATATTGAGGATATTGAGACAGGAGATATAGTTTTTTCATATGATGTTAATAATGATGAACAAGTTGCGGTTGAGGTTGGAGGTTTGTGGACTGGGCCTCATGATGACATGTATATAATAAATGGAAATATTCATGTGACGTCAGAGCATCCTTTTTGGACTGTAGAAGCGGGCTGGGCTGCCCTTAATCCTGCTGTTACCATGGATGTGCATGGATGGAAACCCTCAAATTTAGTACTAGGGTATCATTTTTTAGATATTGATTCAAATTTAGTTGAAGTCGTATCAGTTGAAGAAAATTTTGGTGAAGTTTTGACTTATAATTTGATTAATGTTGGAAAGTTTAGTACTTATTATGCAGAAGGAGTATTAGTACATAATAAAGGTGAACCACCACCACCACCACCGATTTGTGGAGATGGAACTTGGCAAGCATTAACTGATAAAGCATGTGAATATACAGCTAATCCTGTAATTTTTAGTAATAATGGTCAATATACTGGAAATGTTTGTGAAACAAATGACCAATCTTGCAGAAATGATTGCACTTGTTGTGGGGATAGTATCAAACAAGGAAAAGAACTTTGTGATTTAGGAACAAATAATGGACAAGATTTGAATAGTGATGGATATATTGGTGTTGGTGAGTGTAGAGTAGAATGTACTTTTTGTGGAGATGGGATTATTCAATCTGATGAAGAATGTGATGATGGTAACACTAATAATTTTGACAATTGTAGAAATGATTGTTCATTGCCATATTGTGGAGATGGAATACTAGATCAAGGAGAATTTTGTGATTTTGAAATAGAATGTCCATCAAAAGGATGTTATTGGGATAATTACAATGAATGGAAGGATTCTGGATACTATCCTGGATGTAGAAATGATTGTTCTGCATGTGGGGACGGTATTTTGCAGTTAGAACATAATGAAGGGTGTGATGACACTAGAGAATATGATGATCAAAGACATTCGTCATTTGATACAGAACAACATAAAAATACTTGCCCTGGTGCATGTGTACAACCAGAATTTATTTCTAGTGATGTTAATGAATGCACATGTCCAATTGAAATATGTAATCAAATTGATGATGATAAGAATTGTGAACATTGTTCATCCGTTAAGTCTGATGCACAATATTATAGTGATTTATGTTTTGCAAGTACTACACCAGATACTTCTTTATGGAATATTATTGTTGATAGAAATGAGAATGGGATTGATTGTGATTGTTGTTTATTTGGAGAAGCTGGATGTTGTGATGATATTAATTCAAACATTTGCATTTCTGCAGGGAAAGTTTCTGGGCAGTATATTTGTGATGATGGGGTTGATGAAGGATTTTCTTGGCCATATACACGTAAGAATATTGAATTATCTTCTGCATTTTTGACACCATTTGATTTTGAACCAATGAATGTAGTTGGAATTCAAGTATCTTCAGAATTAAAAGTATGCTCAGATATGAATAGTATAGTTTCTGGCGATTATATATATCTTACTTATGAAGATATAGTTGACGAAATTTTGAGTGATACTGTTCCTGGAACAAATCTTCCTGGGGAATATATTTTTACTATAAGATATAAAAATTTTGGAGAAAAATTATCAGTAGAATGGTATGATTACGTTAATTATCAATGGTTAGGAATTTTAAGTTGTCAAAATCTAGAATCAGATATAGTTGTTTCATCTGATTGTAAACTTCCACAAACCTTAATGGATCAGATAGATAATGGATTAATTGACAAAGATAAACCAATTTTGAGGATTGTTATAACATGACTGATTCAAATCAAAAAACTAAAAATAAGATTATTTTGTTTTTTATTTTGATAGTTATATTAATGGGAGTCTCTCTTTTTGTTATTTTAAAAATTAATGATAATTCAATAAATATAGATAATCAAGATTTTGATACTGTGGAAGAAGAAATTGATACGGATGACGAGGAAATTGATTCAGAGGATTCTGGTATTTTAGATAATGAACAAATACAAATGGATGTAAATAAGAACAAAATAAGTTATTCTGGCTTGCAAGTTGCTCAAAATATTGAATTATTTCTTAATTCATTAAACCAACAAAATGGAGAATATTATTTTAAAAAAGGTTGTGATGATGATACTACAGGCCCTGTTCATATACAAAACAATAATTGGGCTAAAATGGCATATTCGGGGTTATATGAGTCAAATAAAAACAAGGAATATGAACAAAAACTTTTAGAGAATTGGGATTTATCTGCAGAAGACGATAGTGCGGGAGATTTGTATACATCAATGCAATTATATGAATTGTATAAATTGTCACAAAAATATCCAAATTTATTAACTGTAAATGACAGGAAAGGATTATTTAGAATAATAAATTCTGTAGGTAGCTCACTTATTTCAGCATATGTGCCTAGAAATGATTTTGCAATGATTATTGCTACCTTAAGTAGAGCATCGTTCTTGTCATCAGAATTAAATAATGAACTAAAATTTGATATGTCTCCAGAGGTATTTCAAAATGCTGATAAATTATTAGATATGGCAATCGAAAGAAATTCAAATGAAAATATAATTTTGGAAAAAAATAATATTAAATTGCGTGAAGGTCAATGTTGGATAGAGCTTGCAAAACTTAAAAAATTTGAAATGACTAATGAGGTATCAATATTAAATGAGAGTGAGTCTTTTTTTAATAAATTAGACTTAAGTTCGGAGTTTATGAATCCAAAAATATTAGATACTTCTATCCCTATGAATTTATTGCCATGTGTTGAAATACTTTTAATATTAGATGAAAAAACAGGTAATAAAGAGTATTTGGATGATGCACGAGCAATTTTAAATGCATATTTAAAATATAATTGGGATATTCCTCAAAGACAATTTTGTCAAGGAGATTATGGAATCTTATCTAAAAGATTAATAAACACAAATCCTGAGGGAAGAAAACTTATGACTGATAATGCATATTTTGTATATTTATTTACACAAAAAGGAATTAAAGATTATGAATTTGGATGGTTAAAATGAAATTTAAACATATTTTTTTGATATTATTTTTAATGAATTTTGTTACAGCACAAACAGTAGTTGTACCTGAAGATTATGATTTAAAATGTGATTATTATTGTCCAGATCCTGATGAAAGTTCATCAGATTATTGGGATATATCAACAACTAATGAATGGTGTTTTCAAAATGGTTATTCTTGTAAACCTGGAGCTAATTTTGCAGGTTGTGATGATAAACGATATGGTCCTAGGGGCGAAAGATATTGGTGTTCTGTGTGTTATTGTGAAGAAGTAGAAAATTGTGATGCACCAGCACAATGTGCTGATGAAACTACATTACCAACATGTGGAGATGTAGGTAAATCAGATTGTAATGGTATTACAACATACAAAGATGGGAATAGGGGTGGGAATGGATGTCCTACTGGATGTGAAGCTGGACCATCATGTAATGGAATTTGTGAATGTAGTAATGCAATTGAATTTGCATATTGTTGTGAAGAAGTTATTCCAATATGTGGGGATGGAACTTGTGATTTGTCTTCTGAAATTTGTGAATTTGATGAATCTGGGAAATTATGTACTACACTTGATGAAGGACAAAGCCCAACAGGAGACGATGTTGATTGTAGATTACCAGGAAATGAGTATGAATGTACTACTTGTGGTGACGGGATTTGGCAAGAGAATGTAGAAGAATGTGATTATGCATGTACAGAATTAACGTGTGGTGATGGTGGCTACAGTGAAAATTGTAAAAATGATTGTAGTTTGGAAAAAATAAGAAGAATACCTTTAAAAACATGTTTAGGTGAAGGAGAACTATATGTCTATCAAGGAGATCAATCTCAAAATCCAGATATATCTTTAACAGTTGACCGAGATAATTTGTTGATTTTTACAAGAAAGGGAGGTAATTTCTTGTCAGACATTGATGTTAAGGTGAATGGGGTTGATTATTCCCATGAAATAGTTTTTGATGAAAGAAGTGATTTTAGGGTTGTTGTTTATAGTATAAATACAACTCCAGGTGATCTTATTGAAATAGATGCAGAATCGAATTATGGTGCAAGAGCAATTCAAGGTTATATTGCACAAAATAAATCAAGTCCTGTTTATGATATTTCTTCAATGCAAATAATTTATGATGATGAACAATCAAATGATATGTACCTAACACCTAGCAATTATAATTATGTTTTCTTTGATAAATATGATTTAAAGGATCATGGGACAGATGATAGTAGAAAACTTACAGTTAAAGTAGATTCTCCTTCAGGTAATATTGTTAATGAAGATTATACTAAACCTAATCCACAAGGAGTACAAGGAGTTGTTGTTGGACAATACAATGTCATTGAAAAGGGTATGTATAGTTTAAGTGTAGATACACATGACAGTGTGTATTGGCCATTAGTAGATTGTCCGGTCCCTACATATACCAAAATATATTGTGTGAGTTTAACAAAATCCGGGGGAGCTTGTATTCAGAGGTGGGAAAGTGGTTCATTTTGTGATTTTAATTCAGATGGTTATGTAGATATTACAGATTACACAATTATGACTAATAATTTTGGCACAACAGATACAGTCTTATTGGGTTTATATGATATGGATGGGGATGGAGATATTGATGTTAATGACGTATCTGAATGTGAAACTTATGGATAATTACTTTTTTAAATAAGAAAAACATTCATAATTAGCATGTACTATTAACCATTTACTAACAAATTTATGTCTTATTCATTATTGTTTGGGAATGGGTTATATTTATTCTTTACAAAGATTATTAAATAATGAACTACTATTAATTATTGAAGGTTGTTAGAATATTATTGGAATTTCAAATGTCAAGAACAATACTTTATTATTTACACAAATTATTCTTAACAATTCAATATTATTTAAAAATTAAAATAAAAGGTGATTATAATGACAATGTCAATTGAAGAATTTAGCACATTTTGTAAAAAAAAAGGTTTTGTATTTCAAAGTTCAGATATTTATGGTGGAATGAAGGGGTTTTGGGATTTTGGTCCACTAGGTTCAGAACTATTTAACAATCTAAAACAGTCGTTTTGGAAGAATTTTGTTCAAAATAAAGAAAATATGGTTGGTATTGATGCATCAATTATATCACATCCAGAGGTATGGAAAGCATCAGGTCATCTTGACAGTTTTGGTGATATGATTATAACTTGTAGTAAATGTAAAACTAAATTTAGAGCTGATCATTTAATAGAAGATTTATTTAATATTAATGTTGAGGGAAAGTCAACTGATGAGATAAATAAAATAATTGTAGATAACAAGATTGTTTGTCAATCATGTAAGGGTGAATTGAAAGAATTAAAGAATTTTAATTTATTATTTAAAACAGGAGTAGGTGCAAAGGAAGATTCGAGTTCTGGTGCTTATATGAGGGGAGAGACAGCACAAGGAATGTTTTATAATTTCAAGTTAGTTGCAGAGACATCGAGGAAAAAACTTCCATTTGGTATTGCACAAATTGGTAAATGTTTTAGAAATGAGATATCTCCAAGGGATTTCATGTTTAGAAGCCGAGAGTTTACAATTGGTGAGTTTGAATTTTTTATTCATCCAGATGAAAAAACTTGTGATTTATTGACAAAAAAACATAAAGATTTAGAGTTCAATTTTTTATCAGCTGAGACTCAAGATAAAGATGGAAAAGATATTCAGTCAATTAAGATGTCTGAATTAATTAAATCTAAAAAATTAGGTGAATGGCATGCTTATTGGTTAGCTGAACAATATATGTGGCTTGTTAAATTAGGTTTAAGTGAA
>Ga0233437_1004149_pt1 | contig 17609 bp, 11 predicted proteins | sample SI_122_August201_FD_182714 | JGI IMG/M metagenome (GOLD analysis project Ga0233437, IMG submission 182714) | Seawater microbial communities from Saanich Inlet, British Columbia, Canada - SI_122_August2016_200_MG | ecosystem: Environmental > Aquatic > Marine > Inlet | place: Canada: British...
TTCATGAGAAAATTGGGAGATGTACTTTTGGTCATAGGAAACATTTATATTACACAAGCTAATTATCCAAAAGCTTTGGAGTATTACCAAAAAGGACTGGTGATTGCTGACAGCCTGAATTTAGTTAAAATGATAGCGTATTTCTATAATAATATGGGTGAACTCTATTATAATTTAGGGCAATTTGATAATGCTATAAACAGTTATAATCGTGTCATGGAAATTCACAGGGATAAAAATGATAGTATCAAACAAGCTGACGTTCATTCCAGCCTCAGTACTGTTTACATGAAAATGGATAATATCGAAAAAGCAAGGGAACACCTGGATCAGGCATTTTTTATTTACGAAAAATCAGCTAGCAATCAAGATTTACTAATTGCCTATAAAACGAAGGCCTCTCTTGAAATGAAAAACGACAATTATGCCCGGGCGATTAGCTTTTATGAAAAGGGATTGGAGCATTTACAAAAAATCGGGACAGAATATAAAGGCCCCAAATCTATTTTTGAAGTTAGTCTTTACACAGGTATTGGTTTATGCAATATGAAACTCAAAAATTATAGCATTGCCGAAGAAAATCTTTTAAAGGGTTCAGAAATTGCACAAAAAACCGGCCAGCTTTCACTGCTTAAAGATATTACTCTTTACCTTAGCGAATTGTATGAGTTAAAGAATAATCCTATTAAAGCTTTCGATTATTACCGTTACCATAAGAATTATTCCGACAGTCTGTCGCAGGAAGAAAATATTAAGAAAATTACCCAACTGCAAATGCAATTTGAGTTTGATCAGGAGTTGAAACAAAGAGAATTGGAGCAAGCGCGAAAAGATTCCATTCAAAAAAGAAAGGAATTGATTTTTTTTATGATCTCTTCAAGCATATTCCTGGCAATGTTAATTCTGTTTTTATTGTTCAGGTTACAGAAAAATAAAGTTAAAAGAATAAGACTTGAAAGAAAAAATTTGAAAGCTGACCTGGATTATAAAAATAAAGAGCTCACTACCAATGTGATGTATTTATTAAAGAAAAATGAATTTATTATTAGTATATCTGACAAACTAAAAAAAACAAAATACGATTTCAAACCGGAAAACAGACTAATTATTGACAAAATTATCAGGGAACTTGAATTTAGCTCAAAAGAAATAAACTGGAAAGATTTCGAACTCCGCTTCCAGGATGTTCATACCGGCTTTTATAAAGAACTTAATAAGCAATTTCCTGATCTTTCACCCAATGAATTAAGACTGTGTGCTTTTCTGAGGCTGAATATGACAACAAAAGAAATTTCCGCTATCACATTTCAATCTGAACAAAGCATTAGTATGGCACGTTTCAGGCTAAGAAAAAAAATGGAGATTGATAATTATGATAACCTTATAGCATTTTTAACTCAATTATAAAAAAGTATCACAATTATTTCCTGTTAGAATTCAATAACAGAAAGATAATCAATAATAGTATCAGGAGAGTGTACGACAGTTCCCTTTTTGTGTATCTTAGTGTCTTTGAGCTTTGGTGGCAGGAAAATATTAGCCTCTAAGCCACAATGACTCTAAGAATTCACGAAGATTAGATACAAGATACTTTTAACATTAAATGATTAGGGAAATTTGTCGTACGCCCTATCACGAAGTCTGATATTGTATTATAAACAACTTAGAATCTTTTCGGAAATAAAAAAGAGCCACCCCAAAAGGAGCAGCTCTTTTCATTTAAAACAACTAATATGATAAAACTACTTGATAGTAACCTTGTGGGTTTCTATCCCTCTACAAGTTTGAATTCTGATAATATAAATACCAGCTTTAAAATCGTTTGAATTAACTCGAACATTTGAACTATTTACAACCCATGAGTAAACAGGCTGTCCAACATAATTATATATAGTAACATTACTAATATCATAAGGAGAAGCAATATTAATTACATCAGTTGCTGGATTTGGATAAACAACCATTTCTTCTGTTGGTATAGCACCTTTTGTTATGTAAACAACACTGAATTCACCGTCATTATCCGGATAAACATCAGATACATAAGAGTTATAAACTGATTCCATTTCAAATTCTGCCGTAACAACATTGTCATTAGACCAAACTTTTAATGAAATTGGTTCACCTGCTACATATCCTTGTCCGTTAGTCAACTGACTAAATACCGGAAGAGAATTATTATAAACGTTGTATGATGTTACAGACATTGAACCTAAAATAACATCTCCATTATAAGCTGCCACTTCATCACCAATTTCTAAACCGGCAATATACATAGTATAAACAGGTTCAGCTGCATTTCCTCCTTCGAAAATGAAATGAGAAGGAGCAATAGTTGTTTTGCCACTTGATTTTGCAGCAACAGGATAAACTATTTCATCGTTATTAAACATTTTAACAAGATAACCTTCTCCCGGTTGAGCGTCACCAATTCCGTTAATCCAGTTAGGCCCGATTTTTCGTATCATTTGTCCATTTGAATTTCTAATGAAATGAAGATTGTCGCCAACAATTGATCCAAATGCTTCGAGGGCATCCATTGGATTAGCAGGGAAATAACTTACAAATTGAAAACCTGTTTCTACCGGAATGGGAGTTGTCGGATCAATAGCCATACCTTCAATTGAGAAGGAATCATCAGAAAACATCTTAACGAGATATCCGTTTTCAATAATCCAGTCACCAATACCGTTAACCCATACAGGTCCAATTTTACGTAACATTTGACCTTCTGAATTTCTTACGAAATCAAGATTGGAATTTAATACATCAGCCATAACAACTGTCATATCCGGATCAGAGGGAATTACATTTGAAGAAATAAACTGATAGCCTAATTCTAAGTCAAATGTTTGTGTTACTACTGAACCGGCAATCATTACCACAAACTCCTGAATGTTTGCATCTATTATCGTTACAGTTCCCGTTTGGGTAATATATCCTTGCTTGCTTGCTGTGTAGTCATAATCCCCGGGTACATAGCCTTCGAACAATGCCAAACCATCGAAGTCGGAGGTTATCGTTACACCATTAATTGTAACATCTACTCCTGAAAGGCCCATTGGGCTGCCTTCCTCTGAACACCAGAAAAACATATCATAAACACTGGCAAATCCTGTTATGAAATTTGAAAATGTTAATTCTGCATTACCTTCTTCATAAACAGCCTCAACTGCATAAGTATAATCTTCAGGATAATTATTTGACCATGTTTCATCAACAAACATCAAACCGGTAATTGGTTCTGTATTAAGTGCAGGCCATGTATCTGCTTCATCAATATTTTCAGCCAATCCCCTGTAAATGTTGTATGAAATCACTTCCCTGTTTTCTCTTTCCGGGTCCTCAACCAGCGTATTAACCCTTACAAAAAATGATCCGTTCGGTGAACCAAGAAAGTCTGAGAGAAGTATTGGTTCTTCTCCCGGATACATAATGTAAGCTGTGTTCGGTACATCTTCTGATATGTCAATTTCTAGGGCATCAGTACTTATAGGGTTGTCCTGCCAGTGTACCATAGCATAGAAATCACCTTCGATAGAAAGATTTGGAACATCTATTGTCATTAATGAATCGTGATAAGTTCGGAATGGTTGGCTCGAAACCAACACATTTCCTTCATTATCCAATATATCAATTGTAACAAAATCGTGAGCATTTTCATAAATATCCCATAATATTTCCACTGAAGTTACTGTTATGTGATCGTCATTTTCGAACAGGTTACCCAACCAGACATTTTCAAACGGTTCATTAGTAAAACTAAAACTCTCGATATCTGTATCATTTTGAAGTTTGACTTTATTGCTTGTTTTCGGATCCATCCATTCGATCAGTGAATGGTTAGAACCTCCTGTTGCCATGACGTTATAGGCGCTAATGAATTCTTCGTCAAGTATGATCGTACCCAAATCCAAATCCTGGTCTTCCAGATTCAGGGTTTCAATATAATCATGATATCCGTAAAGATGAAATGTAATGATGTATTCATGGTTTCCGTAAACATTCTCAAATAAGAATTCCCCATCACTATTGGTATAGGTTGATAAAAAGTCATATCCGTCAATCGTAACCAATACTCCTTCAAGCGGAACTCCCGGTGCATTACTGCCGTAAACTTCTCCAAAAACCAACACCTGTGGAAGTGGTTCCAGATAAAAGTCTGCGGTTTCATTCGGCTCATTAATTATCACTGTTTGTGTTGCATCATTATAACCAAGATATGAGGCGGTTATTTCATAAGTTTCATAGGGTAAGCCTGGAAGGGTATATTCTCCATTTTCATCCGTATTCTCTTCTATACCTGTTCCCTCAACTTCAACAAGGGCCAAATAAACAGGATCATTGTTTTCGTCATAAACTGTTCCGCTGATAATCCCTTCCTCAGAAATGGGTTTAAAAACAAATGAAGTATAAGTATAATTTGTATGTTCTCCCCAGTAATTTGGTGGATCATTGGGATCCAGGCCATAAGCATCATTTAACCTAATCGCTCTCACCGGCCCATTCGCATTTGTAGAACTAAACCTGCATGCGGTATATGGCCATTCGGGATTATATTGATAGTATTGAATTGCAAGATTATTTGTTCCGGTAATTAGAATCGGTTCATCGAAAGGAATATAAACAGAATTGTGACCAGGATACACAATAATAGTGTCGTTGAATACCATTTGCATTTCATCAATAGGTATCCAGCCTTCTGAAAGATTTTCTAAATCAGTTTGTTTAATCCACACCTGAAGCGGCAAATATTGTCCTACACCAAACAATTCATGATAATACAAAGTTACACCATATAAATGCCCTTCAATACCTAATTCATTTTGGTAAAAGAGGTTTTGAGACAGATCATCCTGTCCAAGCGTCATTCCGCTTCCTCCTGTATTAAATGGTATGTTAAGGTCAACTGTTTCAGAAAATCCGACATCATTAACTTCTATATCAGCAGGTACAGAATATACTGTATATTCAACAGATTTATTATTAGTTTCCATTTGATCTGATGAGTAATCAATAACTGCATATACTTTTAGTACTTCAACTTCTGAAAATGTATAATTTATTTCAATAGTAGTTTCTTCCCAATTTTGTAATGTTACCCCGGACTGTTCGGCCAATTGTTCACCCATCCCGGTCATTAATTTTATTGTATATGAACTTCCCTGAACCTGATTCAACCCATAATTTCTCAAAGAAACAGCAAATGTGTGTGGTTCTTCTATTTTTGCAAGATATTCAAAATGAAAATTCCTGATACCCAGATCATGATCAAAATGATAAATACCGGCATCCGATGTAATCATATCAAGGCTGCTTGTTCCAAAACTACCGGAATTATCGTTTACAAATCCTATATAATTGATCCCGGCAGCTCCGCTTATATCAATAGTTACCTCGTCCCAATTTTCCAGCTGTGAGTCAATATTTTGAATATCATGTATTTCGCCTGTGGTTCCGTCTTTCCAAATTAGTTTATCATTATTTGTAAAGAAAGCGCTGTTATTAACCCAAAATGTGATTTCATCACCATTTTCTATATGCAATAATGGTGTGTACAATGTATCCGATATTTCTCCAAAATAATTGTTGTCAGTTTGTGATACATAATAAAATTCACCATGAGGTGGTGGAAACCAATAATCCCTTAAAGGATAATCATCGGCATTCCACATTTCAGGAGGGAAAACTTCACTTTCAAAACTTTCCCATAACATATTGACAGCAACGTATGATGTACAAGTGTTATTTGATAGATCTTCATCTCCACTAACGATTACTGTTGCGATAATTTCGGCAAGACCATCTGCAAAATCAAATTGCCCTATGACCAGGTCGATTGATTCGCCTGGTTCCAAACCTAATGAACCAGCCTCGTAATTACTTTGTGCTACATTATTAACTTCCCATACTACAGTTAAATCATCAATAGTAAAATCGCCTTCATTTAATACGGAAACTATAATGTCTTCGTTACCGGTAATTGGTGAGTACCCTTCCGGACTAATTTTCGTAAGCGCCGCATCTTTAGGATCGGTTACATAATATATACTTTCAATTAAATCATTAGATGGATTAATATCACCGGTTATCAGAAGGTTTAAAGAGATTAGATAGTCACCCTGTGTTGCGAAATTATACTGACCGACAGTGATATTTGTTTCTGCTCCCGGACTTAGACTTAAACCTGTTGCCTGATATGTCCCTTGAAGTACATCATTAATTCTCCATTCTATATCTGCATTTTCAATATTGCCGGTTCCGTAATTATGTAGAGTTACAATAATATCTTCCGTTCCGGGAACAGGATTTATTCCGGTAGGATTCACAATTTCTGTAAGGGCTCCATCTATTAAAGTACTTGGAGCAATAACTACTTCGTCAACATTCCAATGATGCCAGGTACCAACATAAACAAAGGCGATATAAATATTTTCTCCCTGAACGGAACTCAGGTCAACCCCATTTTCAACCCATTCCCCTTCGACCTGTAAACTTTCAGTCATTTCAATAAAGTCTCCATCATTTGGATCCCCGCTTCCGAATGAAATATAAACACCGGCGAATGAATAATATTGAAGATCAGTTGATTTCTCATAAAATGTCAATTGGTAATCTGAACTTATAACATTTATCTGCGGAGAGACTAACCAGTTATTGCAATTATCATTACTTATTTGATGCTTGGCACAATTGCCACCTCCATAGCCCAAATTTGAGCCATATAATGAACTATGAAGCCAGTTTCCCCCCTGGCTTAATTGATATATATTCCAATCTGGTGCCGGCCAGGTTTCAAAACTCTCGTTAACAGCCGTTGTTTGAGCAATAACGCTATTCATTATAATAGCAGTTATTAAGAATGCAATTAGTTTTTTCATTTTTTCTTTTTTCTTTTAATATTAATATTATTATTTGAGTTAAGCTTTTCTAACATTTTTCGTAAAGCTTCTGATTCTTCTTTTTTTCTTTTAAGAAGTTTTTCCACTTCCACATCATTTCTATTATTATTCTTTTTCGTCATTATCGTTTGCGATTTATTTTGCAATATTAATAGGTCTTTGCAGAAAATGTATCAAACAATGTGTTACAAAATGTTCACACAAGACTATGTTTTATGTAACATTAGTTTCATAATTTTCGTAACGATCTGATTATCTATAATAATCTATAAAAATGTAATTTCTACCAAAGCGGAATTATAGCCTTAAGGGGCAATGAAAAAATCAATAAAAAGTGAAGGAGTTATATCATTTTAATTAAAGGAGGGTTCTAAAAATAGTGAAGTTCGAGGCGCAAGAAATTTTAAAACCGGAGTTTACCTTTGTAAATGAGGATTTTAAAATTTTGAAGCAACGAATAAATTTGCATTTTTAGAACCCTCCTAAACAAAATAAGGATAGAATGGTCTTCTATAATAAAATCCTAAATTTGTGAGAGAATAGCAACCAGATTCTCGTCTGTATCCAATTCCATTTTTTTTCTGAGCCGAAAACGTGCCATATTAATACTCCTTACCGACTGGTATGTAATGGCACATATATCTTTTGTTGACATATTCAGGCGAAGAAACGCACAGATTTTCTTTTCATTTGGAGTTAAATCGGGAAATTTTTTATTTAAATTATTATAGAACTCAGAATGAACATCCTGAAACCTTACTTCAAATTCTTTCCATACATCTTTTGATGAATTGAACAATAAATCTCTTATAATATCCTGTATTATTTTTTGATTTTCCTGTTTAAAACTCATTTTAGCCTTCGCAAGTTTTTCAGCAGTAGATGTGATAAATTCGTTTTTACTAAGGAGGTACATCACGTTAGTAGCAAGTTCCTTGTTGCGGTGTTCAAGTTCTTGTTGTAATTTTTCGTGCTCTAATTTCAGGTTTTGTCTTTTCAACTCAATTCTGCTGGTTTTACTTCTTTGATTTATATACATCAGAATAGCTATAATGGCAATAAACACGCCAAGGCTGATAAAAAGAAGGTATATAAACTCTTTTCTTTGCTGAGCGGTTTCCCTTCGGGCATCTTCAAGTTCTCTTTCTTTCATTTCTTTATCAAACTCGAATTGCATTTCCAGTTGGGTAATTCTTTTAATGCTACTCTCATTTAAAATACTATCACCATATTGTTCATACGTCTTAAAATATTTCAGGGCTTTGTCGAATTCACCTTCACTTTCATATATCTTTGATAACTCATAAGTGCTAGATTCTATCCAATTAATGTAATGATTTTGCCGGGCAAGTGCTAATGATTCTTCTAAATATTCAATGGCCTTTTGTTTATTGCCAAGATGGTAATGCACACGACCCAGATTCCCAAGTATTGCAACTAAAGCCCGTGATTTTGGCCCTAAATATTCTGTACTTTGGCTAACTATTTGATCATGGCCTTCATTGTAATATTCCAGGGCCTTCGTATAATTTCCTTTGTCAAATTCATTATTTCCCAGATCCAAATAGATATAAGAAGCACCTATCAGGTTACCGGTTTCCTTAAACATCTTAAGTGCTTCATTGTAATAGTTAATCGCTAAGCTATCCTTTGAATCATTAAGATGAATAGAAGCTATATTACTTACAGCGTGAGCCACATTTTCCTTTAAATCTAAGGTTTTAAATCCCTTATATGCTTTCATAAGATGATTCAAAGCTTTTTCTTTTTCTCCCAGGTTTATATAAATTATGCCTGTATTGTTGTAAATATGCGGAAGAATAGTATTAAAATTGTTTTCTTCACTTATATGTTGACTTTTTTGATAATACATTAAAGCTTCTGAATAATTGCTCTGTGACAAATAAATATTTCCAAGCACCATTAAAAGTTCAGCCAGGTCAAAATCCATATCTAATTCATCAAAATATTTGGCGGCTAACGTATAATATTCCTTTGCTTCATTTAAACTATCATAAATAACATAATAGTCTGCCATGCTTGCAGCATTTTCAGCAATCCCGAGAGAGTATTCTATTTCAGAAGCAAGTGCCAGGCCATTTTTTGCATAATATATTGATGAATCAAGATTTGAATTAATAAAGGTTCTCGATAATTTGTTAAGTAACAAAGTTTTTTCCTTATTTTGTGGTGTGTTTTTTAATTCTTGTAACAGGCTGTCATTGGCAAAATTCGCTGCCAAATGAGAACTTAAAAATGTAGAAATCAGAATTAAAATAATTATGCGCAAATTCATTGGTTTAACCTCCTGATTTGTCGAACGATTAATTTTTACGTTTCAAATTTAATAATATTTACTTAATTCGGGAAAATATTTTCATTTTTCTCTTTTGATCTAAAAATAAATATTCTGTTTGTGGATTATAAGGAATGCCTTTTTTTTACATTTTCCGGATTATAACTGCTGTTTATTCTGTGGTTTTGCTCACTCACTTGATCAAGTACAGTACGAGCCATTTTGCTAAAACTTATATCGGGCAGGCATAATTTAAACCTAAAGAGCGTTGGTATTTTAGTATTGATGAATTTAAACAAATCAGTATCACTCATTGAAAATAATAATCCACTGATTGAACCAAGTGGTTATTTCCATGCTTGGCTGCTAAAAGGCAAAAGTGGGGATGGAAAAGTCTTCGACTATAATAAAGTTTTAGCAAGAGGTTACATTTAACGGTGGCAATATGAAAAGTTGGGCGTTTTGAAATACCAATCTTTCAATTTACGACACTTTTTGTTTATTGCTAATTCGTTCATATTTACTACTTTCTGCCCAATTTTTTATATTGCATGTTGAACTAAACCTCCCTTTCGGGAGGTAGCTTTAGCTAAACTCCAAAAATCATTACATTTTGCTCATGTTTAACTTAAAATAAAGAACATGAGCAAAAATACAATTTATTTTGAAGCCTGCAACAAGGTTGTCGGTTTTCAACAAATGGGAGATGAGTTTATTCGTAAACTTGTAATTAACAACAGAGCAAAGTCCACGCATGAAAATTATCTACGTCAGATGTCAAAATTGGCTCTTTATTACAACCGGACACCACTGGAATTGGAAATTGGCGATCTGGAAGAATACCTTTATTTCCTAATTCAAAAAGACACAGATGCCCTAAGTTCCTACAAGCATTTAGTTTACGGTTTGCGGAAGTTATATCTGCTGTTTGGTAAAGAAGAACTTCATTTAGCATTGCCTTCAATTAAGCATTCTAACAAATTACCTGTAGTGCTGTCAAAGCAGGAAGTAAAAAGGTTGCTGAAAGCCCCTGAACGAATTCTGGAAAAAGCAATGTTTGCTTTAACTTATGACACAGGAATGCGCATTGACGAACTCACAAACTTGCTTATTAGTAATGTTGACCTCGACCGTGGACAAGTGCATGTACGCCAGTCAAAAAACAAAAAGGATCGCTACATAACTATGTCAACTCATGCAATAAGAGGTGTAAAAAAACACATTGCCCTAAACGACCCCAAAGATTACTTATTTGAAAGCCCGGTCCGCAAAGGTATTCCTATCAGTAAAACACGGATACGAGCTTTGCTCAAAGAAGCGGTCAAAAAAGCAGGTATTAAAAAGGATGTTTGTGTTCACACCCTAAGACATACTTATGCCACACACCAACTGGAAGCAGGACAAAATATCATGGTGCTAAAAGATTCTCTGGGGCATGCAGATATAAGAACAACATTGATCTATTTACATATTGCCCAACTGGATCCGATTAAGAAATTTGGATGTATGGAATCGCTTTACAAAAAAGAAAATGAGTAGCCATCCGGTTAATGAACTGGCAACTGTAATTAACAACTTCTTTCCGACTTTCAATGTAAAAAACAAACTTCCTAACTATAAACTAAGGACATTGAATTCTTTGCAAAAATGTCGCACAGAATATATGGGAGGACATATTGAAGCTTGCGAAGATTGTGAAAAGGTACGTATTGCATACAATAGCTGCCGTAATAGGCACTGTCCAAAATGTGGAGCCATTGAAAAAGAAAAGTGGATTATGAATCGGGAAGCTGACTTACTTCCTGTAAAATATTTCCATGTTGTGTTTACTGTCCCCGATAAACTCAACAGCCTGTTTATAAATAATCAGGTGGCTATGTACAATCTTTTGTTTTCCGTTGTTTGGGGTGTGATGAAGGATTTTGGAAAAACAAAAAAATGGATTGGCGGCAGGATTGGTGCTACTACAATATTACATACTTGCGGGCAAAATCTCAATTATCACCCACATTTACACATGATTGTACCTGCAGGTGCACTGATGTCGAACAAAAAATGGAAACATTCACGCAAAAAAGGGAAATACCTATTCAAAATTGATCAACTCAGCAATGTTTTCCGTGCACGCTTTGTAGAACAAATCAGAAAGTTAAAAAAAAGCGGGACAATATCCGGGCAAATCTCAAATAGGCTATTTGATAAGGATTGGGTAGTATATGCCAAACAGCCATTTGGAGGAGCCAAACAAGTAATCAATTACCTAAGCAGATATACTCACAGAACAGCTATTTCAAATGACCGGATAATAAACGTTGATGATAAAAACGTAAGTTTTACCTGGAAGAATTACAAAAACAACTATGCAAAGCAAACAACAACATTGACAGGTGAAAAATTCCTGCGGCTATTCTGTATGCATATTTTACCACCTGGCTTTACACGTATCAGGCATTATGGATTTCTTTCAAGTGCATCAAAAACTAAATCACTAGCAATTATCAGGGCTTATTTAAATGCAACTACCATATGTGTAACAACAAAAAAACCGTGGCAAGAAATTGCCTTTGAAAGAATGGGCATAAAACCGGGTGTTTGCAAATACTGTGGTGGGAAAATGGTAATTATTGAAACCATCCCTAACCGGTTTATACAAGGTAAGAGGGCACCTCCTGCATTGAAGGAAAATGAATTATTTGAATTAATTTAATGATTGCTTAGGATTACTGTTGTAATAACCATGGGAGAGGTATGCCCAATTCTATAAAAATTAACATAAATGCTATATCATTTTCTGATTTATTACAAATTCATTAGTGATTTGCTATATAAAAAATGTTATTTTTGTGAAATACTCTACTAATAATGAGATACAAAATTTGTAAGTAAGCCCACCCAAAATAATTGATTCCACAATATAATAAGGTATAACACTAAATACTCCGGTTTAGTTCAACAAAAAGTACATATTCGGCTAGCGCCGAAAACGATACTTATGTGTTATGCTGGGCTTTATTTATTTTCAGTCAGTTATCGTTTTTATTAATCTTTTATTTCAGCCTAGTCAACTTAATGCCGTTTCTAATAAATTTAGTTTTTCGGCTAAGTATAAAAGAGCTTATCTTTCTGAATTTAATAAATAGAAATCACAATCGATTTTGACTTATTCTTTTATGCTATCCTCAGATTTGTTTTCCTTTGTTTTCTTGAATAATAATGCCAAAGGTCCCCATATTAATATTAAGTGGGATAATACTCCTCCAACTAATATATTTTGTATTTTATCATAGCATTCTGTACCTTTTAATGCAGATGCACTTCCTACTATTACTGCTCCCCAAATAATGGCACTTGCAATAATAAAAGCTCCGATTGTTTTCAATTTCTTATCCATTTTTTCTTCTTTTAATTGTTTAAATGTTAAATATTAATTATTTGTCAGATTATCTAAAATATACTTTCAATTTTCAAATTAGTCTGTATGTGTTTCTCGGTCTTTTTAGCCTTACATACAACGTTCGCAGTTATGGCACGTGGCCGTTCACTACTCAAATTTATATTGATTTGTACTTCATTTTATGCTTACAATTCTTATTCTTGATGACCTAAATGCGGCCATGTGCTATCAGGTGTTGTTAGCGGTTTGTTGATTTTTTTGGTTTAGAATATCTCCAACCTTTTTTGAGTTGCTGAGAAATTAATTCAACGGTATCTTTGTATTCAAGTTCATTTGCAAGGTTTATATTTTCTTGTGGGTCAGTCTTATGGTCGAACAATTCTCTGCTTAAAAGATCGCCCTTTTTTTTCTCATCTTTTAACCAATTATACCATTCCACATAACGATATTGTTCTGTTCGAATGGCATAACCCATTTGTTCACCATCAATTGTTTTTGAACGACCGTAACGTCCTAAAAGGAATTGGCTATATGCAGCAGTTTTCCATTTTCTATCAGGATTTTCTAATAAGGGGACTAAACTTGTACCTTGTAAATTATCTGGAATTGGGAAATCTGCCAATTCGCATAAGGTAGGATATATATCCACAAATTCAGTTAATGCATTGCTTTGTTTCCCTTTGGCCTGTACTTTAGATCCACTTATAATCAAAGGAACTCTTGTGTCAATTTCATAATTTGTTTGTTTGCACCATCCATTATGCTCTCCCAGTTTCCAGCCATGATCACCCCATAGCACAATAATAGTGTTTTCAGCTAATCCGAGCCGTTCCAACTCATTAATAAGTCTGCCTATTTGTGCATCAACGTATGAAACACTTGCATAATAACCATGCTTTATTTCTCTTTGACGGTTTTCATCCCATGGTTCATCACTCGGTAGAGGGAGGTCATGGCAATCAGAATATCCCCGCAACTCTGCTTCTCCATGAACAAGATAAGCAGGGGTACCTTCGGGTATAAATTGGTTTTTTGCCAAAGGAATTTGATTTCTATCGTACATGTCCCAATATTTTTTAGGAGCATTAAAAGGAAGGTGTGGCCTATAATAACCTACAGATAAGAAAAAAGGTTTATTTGCAGTTTTTAATTCCTTCAGAATTTCTATTGCCCGGGTAGTCTGTGCTCCGTCATAATATGCATCATCGTTTACATCAGCATTTTCAGTGGCATTTGCTTTAACATACCAATGTCCTAATTGATCAATCCTTGATTTGCCGGCAGCTTTCAGCTTTTCGATTTTCATCTTTTGGATTTCCAGGTTTTCTTCATTGGCATAAACCGCGTCCGGATCAAATGGAAAACCATTAATATTTTGTGGTATTACAGTCCAGGATATAGAATCCGGATCATTATTGTGAAAGGTTTTACCAAGACCAATCGTTGTATATCCATTTTGTTTGAAAAACTGTGGCAATGTCACTACATTGGGTAAATTTCTTCTAAAACTTGTACGCAAGTCCCAAACTTGTATAGAATCAGGGCGAAGACCTGTAAGCAAGCTAGCTCTTGAAGGATTACAGACAGCTTGTTGGCAATAAGTTCTGGTAAATGTAACTCCCTGCTCTGCCAACAGATCAATATTAGGCGTTTTAATAAATTCATCTCCGTAAGCACCCAACTCCGGCCGAAGGTCATCAACTGGAATGAATAGGATATTTGGTAATACCTTTTCTTGTTCTGATTTCTCCTTATTTGAGGAACAAAACGTAAAAGTCATTATCATAAGAGATAAAATTGGAAGTAATAGAAAATGTCTGTGGTGTCTCATTATATAAATATTTGGCTTAAATTATTCATTTTCAATAACCGCTAACGATTAAGCTATGGCCTGATGGCACAAATAGCACTTACGTTTGTTAAACTTTCTTTCATTGATCAAATCTACAACTAATTTTTTAAAAGCCCACAAACAGCCATTGGGCTATAGCTTTTGTTATCTGCATTATTTCAATCTACCTGGTAGTTTCTAAATAATACTATGAAGAGGTGTGTTGATTAGAAGAGCTATCTGAAATATAATTGTTCAGAATTGGTTACAAAAACAGATTAGCTTTGATCAAAAAGAAATTAAAAATTGCTATTGTACTAATCGATTTATTGATTTAATATAGTTAAAAAGCATTAGTTGCCACATCTAAAAAATAGTGCACCAGGCCAATCCAGATAATGTCTTTCGTCCTGTCACATGTATAAAGTACGTAAACAGTAATTGTTCCATTAATTATTGAAAAAAATAGCATGTCCCACCAAGGGTCTCCATTGGAAATCGCTCTAGGAAGATGTGCCAATGCAAATAACAAGGCAGGAATGGTAATTGCAAATTTCAAGTTAAAAACCCACTTCAATCGCACGAAGATGAAAGCCAGGGCGACACCTTCCAGAAATACAGCTGGGAAATATGACAAACCTTCTATAGATATTGATTTTTCGATTATTTCTGGCCATCGGTACCATTCAGATCGCAAGATCAGGAAAATGGACAAAGCAACAATTGAAGCAAGTACACCGAATGCTAACTTTAGATACCACTTATTAAATGAAATCCAGATTGTAACTGTTGACTGTTTCCTGAAAATAAGTATAATAAAAATTGGGCTATAAATAATTAAATTGTTAATGATCCAGGCCATAGGATTAAATTTTGACGGAATCAGATAACCAGCAGAATAAATACGACCTAAAATAAAAATACCTATAATAGCTATAAGAATATAAATCAATTCCGAAAACCTTTTTTTTGTTTTTGGTATTTCTTTTTTCGAAATCAAGCCAAATTTTAGAAATAAAAGATAGCTAATTAAACTTGCACTTGCATAACCTGCAATTAAGGGTATAAAAAAAATCAGTTTACTTTGTTGAATTTCCTCCATTACTTAATATTTAATATTTATATACATACACATTGGCCCTCCTTTGTACTTTTTAACCTTATCAAAACTAGTTGTCCGATAATACATATTTCCCAGAAATGGAGGAGATTGTGAGAAGTAAATATGTCCTCTATCTGCAGGAAAATGCTCAACTAATTCAAGTGTTATGATAATGTCCACCTTAACTTCAATTGGTATATCAGGTGTTAATTCAATGTGGCCTGTTGAACGATCAGATATCTGAATTAAATTTTCAGATGAAATAAGCTTATCTGGCAGTTTTTTATTTATAGTATAAATCTTTAGTCGAAGTATTACAGAATCGTAGTCGTTATACTTAACATAAAATCCCATTTTTTCAATAATAGATGGTTGTTTAATAGAAAATTTCCGTCCTATTTCACCACCCATATCTCCTTTGGAGAATCCAGACATGAATAGTCCACCTTTTGATTGATTTCCCAATACCTTTCTTTTATATTTTTTTGAAATAACAGTTATGGGTTTCAGATTAATAGGGTGACTTTTAAGAAATATCTCTTTTGGCATTTTTGCAACCTCAAAATTTAATTGCTTATAACCTACATGTGAAATACTAATCATTGAATTTGAAAACTTTTCAGATATAGTAATCTGAAATTTACCTTCACGATCTGATATAGTACCTATCCCTTGTTCTTTAATTCCAATATTGACGTAAGGAATTGGAACATTTGACTCATCCATTATCTTGCCTGATATCGAAATTTGTCCGAATGAGGTTAACACAAAGAAGAAAACAATAATCATGGCAATGAACATTTTTTTTACATTATTTTTAGTACTTTTCATTTATCTTTTCAGTTTTAATAAAAATTTATTATTTGAGCAAATTTACATTCAAAGAATAATAAATTTTATGTGGAATGGCTGTAATAAGGAAAGCGATGTCCAAAATCAGGAAGAAACTAATATAAAGGTTTGGACAGGAATGGCTGAAAGCTGTATTTTTGTGTCTAAAAGCTATAGGTATGATCAAAATAGATTACAACAGAATAATTAGTATAAGAGTTATTTTGCTTACTTCAAGCATAAGTGTTCTACTTATAAATACCCTGGTATATTTGAATCCTTCGAACCATGGTTGGTGGAATAGTCCGGAATTTTCATGGTTTAATACACTTCAGTTTATCTTCATTGACCAGCTAATGATAGAATGTATAAGCGTATTCATTATTCTTTTAATGCTAAAAATCTACGCAGAAAAATTTAAGCTAACAGAAGTAAAAACAAATCGTTCTGCTATAGTAAAATATGAACTTGTTTTTTTGCCTGTTCCTTTTTTAGCTTTTTTCATTTTCAATCCTTTTACACAAACAGTCCGCTTTCTTTACCATGATTTTCCTGGTTTAGATTGGTCTGTTTATATGGAAGAGTATTTTTATTCACTGGAGTTGTATCTTACTTACCTCCCAGTCAATTTCTTACAGGCATATAGTGTGTTGAATTACAACCTTTTTATACAAAAAAATAGAATTGATAAATCAAGTGATAGAGAATTAGATAAAGCTTTTATAGAGGTGTACACATCACAAGGTAAAACCTTGATAAATAAGATAGATATCAAATATTGCATAAAAAAAGGTCGGAAGTATTGGATTTATACCGATTCGAACTCATATAATTCTCATTTGACCATTTCAAAATTGGAAGCAATTCTTTCTCCTGACAAATATGTAAGAATAAACCGGGCGACGATTGTTAAAATTGATGCAATAAAAAACTATTCATTCTGGGAAAATGATAAATACATATTGAGGCTCGTAGATGATCATGAATTCATTATGTCAAGAAACAGATTACGATTGATTAAAAAGAGACTGAGTTCTGATTAGGGTTATTGCAGATAACGTTCAGTGTATGAAATGTTGCCGACTTCGAAACTCAAACTTATCAACCTAAGATGAGCTTGTGACGAGCAACAAAGCTCTAATAACGTACAATTCGGCAATTTTTTATACATATTGTTGAACTAAACCTCACTATCGTTCGGTGGTTTTAATTTCCATAATTCTTTTAGGAATATCATATTTGCATAATTAATA